>Ga0214919_10000219_pt1 | contig 97876 bp, 105 predicted proteins | sample LL1503_MetaG_FD_177994 | JGI IMG/M metagenome (GOLD analysis project Ga0214919, IMG submission 177994) | Freshwater microbial communities from Lake Lanier, Atlanta, Georgia, United States - LL-1503 | ecosystem: Environmental > Aquatic > Freshwater > Lake | place: USA: Georgia | collected...
GATTGGTTAGCTATCCACCGACAGGAGATGACGCAATTAAACGTCCGTCCGGGTTTCAAAATGATGGAAACGATCCGGTTGGCTATTTAAATTCATTTGACTCATTTATGAAATAAGGGAAGAGATGTTCGGACTACAAAATGTTCGAGGAAGTTGCTGGGTAAATGCCGCCCTTCAAGGATTGTTTGCTTGTCCAACATTACGCAAACGGTTTATTACTAACGATGTTGACACCCAAAATCCCGTAGAAGTATGCTTGGAAGCCTTATGGAGAACAAAAGGTACTTCAGGAATGAAAGAACTGTTTGAGTGTATCAAGACCAACTACATGCCCGCAGGATTTGATGTTGGCGACAGTCATGAACTCATCGTCTATTTATGTGATAAACTGCCGTGGCTCGATGAAGCATTTCGATTCAAAATGGCAAATCAAATCACCTGTAATAAGTGTAAGACACAAACACTTATCGAAGATAGTGTGATTGAAATTGCTGTGACACCCTCTGTAACAAACATGCCCATTCTAAATACGATTCAAGAGTTTGTTAAACCCAAACCAATCCCAGTTTGGAATTGTGAAAAGTGCGGAGAAAATACCGGATGTACATCCCAAGATCTCTTCGGTTCGTTCCCTAAAATTTTGATGATTCACCGCAAATCGAGGGGAACATCTATGGAGTATTCAAGTGTTTTGGTATTGAATGCGAAAAAGTACATTTTGTTTGCCGTCGTGTGTCATAACGGCGGTCATTGGTGGACATATGCCCGTCATCTTCCTCCGGGAAATGCGTGGTATGAGCTAAACGATACACATGTTCGTGAAATGACGTCCACCCAGTTCCCCGTAGCCTCGAATATGCGAATCCTTCTTTATTTCCTTAATGAAAACTAATGGGAGCTCTCGCAGTATTTATAGGAATCCTACTTGGTGGGACAGTCCTCTACTTTTTGTTTCGAGATCCGACATCCTTTATGCTATTCGGCTTACTTTTGGCGATCTTGCTCTACGTCCTAATCTATTTTGGATTCATATCCTTTGAAACAAGACCCTCCGAACTTGATATCAATTACAGCCCAACACCGTTAGCACCCGACAGTACAGCAAATGGCACGCCGCCGCCATATGTTGCAACACCGCTTGAAGAAGTGTTTTATGTCGCAAACAACATTTTTACATATGAAAAAGCACCCACAGTTTGTAAAGCATATGGTGCCGAAGTCGCGACCTATTCGCAAGTAGAGGATGCCTATTCTCGTGGTGCTGAATGGTGTGGATATGGCTGGACACAAGGTGGTATCGCTCTCTTCCCTACGCAGCAGGCAACGTGGGATAAATTACAGATGGAAGTTGATCCTAAAAAGCGTATATCGTGTGGCAGACCCGGTGTTAACGGAGGATACTTTGACCCCACCACCAAGTTTGGTGTGAATTGCTACGGTATTCGTCCCACCAAGAAACCGGGTACCGGAAAAGATGTTGACAAAGAGTTTGCTCAGGGTGTTGATCGTATGAAGAGTATGCTGGACAAGATATCGGTGTATCCTTTTAGCACATCTGATTGGTCGGAGTACTCGGATGTCTCCAAGTCAATTATATCCGCAGAAGCTAGTATTAAAGGGTTGGGATCACGCATTCAGAAAAATACGTCGGATATTGGAAGCAGTGTATCGGCAATCGGCGAAGGTGTTGCTGAGGGTACCACTGCGACTGCCACAGGTATTTTTGACCTCGGAAAGAGTTTAGTGACGAATGTTGTGCTAGGTATTGGCGAACTAGGATCGTCTCTCTTTGGAGGGATATCTAGAGGCGTTTCTGCTGGAACGTCGAGACCTTCAGAACAAAATCCTCCGGCTACTAGACAATGAGCACGCCTGTAACGTATGATGCGACGACGCAATGGTCGCGCTGGACATTTCAAACACCCGTGAACGCACAGGATGCTCCGCCTCGTTCTCCATTTATCGGTTCTTTCAACGTACCCCTCGCAAAAGAACGTATCCAGCCAAACGTGTTTCAGTGGCTAGTGTATAAGCCACAAGCTCACGCAATACCTCCGTTTGAATACTTTAAAAATACACGAGCCCCCTTTCGAGGACAGAACTGATTTTTTAACCCTCAACATTAAGTAATGATACAACTTGCCCTGTTTACGGGTCTTGGTTTGCTAGGCTATATATTAGCAACCCAATACACCGAGAAGAAGCAACCGAAAGAGACCTTTTTGAACCCTCGCCCGACCGAAGAGTTCAATGATATGATGCCTGTGACTCAGGAGGCAAAGGGTCATAACAACATGGTTCCTTACTTTGGATCACGTGTGACACAGAATATGCGTGAAGGAGCAAATCAGAGTATTCTTGACACCTTTTCAGGTACAGGAAAAGAGCAGTTTCAGAAACGAGAGATTGCGAGTTTGTATGATATTGCACCGGGTACCGGGGGTCCTGTGTTTGGTAACGCGAACGAGAGTGATTTTTACCAGTCTCGTATGGTCACCTCTATGACTATGAAGAATGTATCGCCTGTTGAGCGTGTACGTGTAGGACCCGGTATTAATGATGGATATACCAATCTTCCTTCGGGCGGTTACCAGCAGTTCAACGAAGGTCAAGAGTATTTGAAGCCGCGTACAACCGATGAACTACGTACTGCAAACAAGCCCAAACTTTCGTATGAACAGCCTATTGTGCCCGGTTCTCACTATGTGACCAACCCCGGTCTTCAAGCACCTGTGAATAAGAACAGACCGGATACATTCGGGATTCTCACGGATAAAGATGGTGGCATGCCTTATTTATTGACAACAACGGGTGCCCAAGTTGCTCCTGCTTCCTTTCCCAGTCAGATGATGAAGACACAGCAGCGTGAAAGCACTTCGACCGAGCACTATGGCGGAGGCGGTGCGGCATTTTCGTTCTCGAGTTATATTCGTGCGTTTACAGAGCCATTTGAGCAGTTTATGAAGTTGACGGTGGGTGAATACTTTGGAGTAGGAGGTGGAGCAGGAGGTGCTCTGCCCGAAGGCTCGTATGTCGTGGATCCTTACTTGGCAGCCTATACCAATGCGGGTCGTGAATCATCAATTCTTACAAACTACCAAACACCTGGTTATGTCGCAATCAATAGCGGCGAATCGAGCCAGGGAGCATACAAGACCAACAAGGATGAAGATATGTTGATCAATGTACGCCAGTTTGTTGATCCTGCGAATGTAGTGGGTACAGCCGCAAATGCTCAGCAGATTGGAGCACAAAAGTATATTGAGCCACTTGACCAGGGAGTCGAGATCTCGCGAATTGGCGGAGAAATTCTAGACGCATTCCGATCGAATCCATATACGCACAGTCTAGCATCGGTAGCATAATGGAAGAACTGTGTAATTCAATCCTCTACGGAACACTCGGTGTAGATATTCCGGAGAAGCTAACTTTGGCACAACATCTTGAAATTGTAAGAGCATTGTTGGTAAATCCATCGGCATATTCCCGTATTAAAATACCGCTTGATTTTCATCCATGGGCACGAATGCTCTATTCTAAATTTGCGGTGGAGACGTAGCCGCAGGAGCTGAAAACATGCTTGTGGGAGCAAACACTGCGAATCCAGGTAATTCTTTCGTTGGATAATGGTCGTGAACAGCTCTCATTAAAAACATATTCTCAGGAGTTTGTGTTTGTGTTTGTAAAAACTTAAGTGCTTCATCAAAAGTAGATTTGTTGGTGACAATCATCAAGACATCTGCTAGATTGGCTCGTTTATCAAGGTATAATTGACACAGTTTTCGAGGAGTAAGTTTCATTTCTCGGAGTTTCTCAATTGGAAGGAAGTTTAAGGTATTCAGGGTAGATTGGCTTAGCAAAATATCACCTTCCGCAATAGGTTTTGTGGGAAATACCATATGCGCGCCATATGCGGCAGCAAAACAACACACAGCAGTTCCTACACCGACAGCGTACTGCATTGTGTTTGGTTAAGAAACTTCAAAATGTGATTTGACAGTAATGAGCTTCAACTTGGTTGACAGTAATTTGATGAGTCGTGTTCAAAACAATCTTGCTGAATCAAGAAAGTTTCGGGTGGGATATGGTGCCACCTGGTTTAATATTCTTATATTTATCGTGATTGTAGGCTTGGCTCTGTCATTTTTGGTAGCACAGTATTATTCAACAAAACTGGTTCTTCAAGCAAAGGAGAGTAGGAAAGATATACCTCGCCAAGAACTGTTTTGGAACAATTCAGTACGAAATAGTATCGAGATGTAACAAAATGACGAGATTAGAACTGCTTAAATTGAAATTGGATATGGTATATCGTAATAAACCACGTGCCGAAGCGGAGGCACAGTTTATTGCCGCCACGACCGTTTCTTAACACTAACATAATGAGTGGACGAACGCCTAAATCGTCTGCGAGGAGAGCAAAGTCTGCGCCACGACAAGGATCGGTAGCAGCAGACGCAGCAGCAGCAGCAATAGTGGGAGCAGCGGGAACTAGTATTCAAGCGAGTCAATCAAGAAGTAATGCATTAAGACCGCAACCACAAACAGCAGCAGAAGCAGCAGCAGCAGCAGCAGCAGCAGCAGCAGCAGCAGAAGCACCACATTCGCTTTTTAGACCGAAACCGCTTTTTAGACCGAAACCACCGCTTATACCAGGAGCAAAACCACCGTTTGGTCCAGCAGTACCCGAAGTAGTAGCAGAAGCAGACGCACCACATTCGCTTTTTAGACCGAAACCGCTTTTTAGACCGAAACCACCGCTTATACCAGGAGCAAAACCACCGTTTGGTCCAGCAGTACCCGAAGTAGTAGAACCACCACCCACTACCACTACCACTACCACTACCATACTGCCTACCACTACAATACTGCCTACCACTACTACCACTACCATACTGCCTACCACTACAATACTGCCTACCACTACTACCACTACAATACTGCCTACCACTACCACTACTACCACTACTACCACTACCGCTACCACGAGAGATTCTGAGGAGGAAAACTATGGTATTATAGGACTGGACCCTACAACACCCGCAACTTCATATGACCCAACTTCCGCGATTGTTACGGGATTTCGCCTATTCCTTGATAATGTAAATGACGAGTTTATACCTACTATGGCGCTTTATGGACACAAAGCAGCTCGTAAAACGATAGATAGACTGAAAAGAACAAAGGAGAATACAGGAGCACAACGCGCAATATTAAAGGCTAAAACAAATGCGACGGGAGATGTTTCCATACCCGTAGATACTACTATTTATGGAACGATTAGGGATACTGACAAAATGCGTATTAATTTTTTACAGTATAGCGATAAGCAAACATATAGAGACCTCGTTGCGCGAGAACAATCAGTATCTGACATTCTCGTGAAAAGTGTTAAATTGGGTCTAGTTACATTTGAGGGAAGGACAATTACTCCTAGCAAATTTAGTCGAACATTCGGAATAGTTTCCGATCATCCCGGTGTTACGTTTCCAACAACACAAGAAGCTGTTTTTGACGGATTTTGGATTGGACCCGTCAGTAAAGACGACCATACAGTTGCTCTGCATGGATATTTGACTGAAACTGTAAGTGTTTCTATTGCTGGAACAAACAGACCAGACTGTATAAAAACTCCGAACATTCCAACGCTGAAAATATGCTCACTAACAATTCCTATTGGCTATGAAATGGTAATGCCTTTGAAGAAAGGGACTATTAAGTTTACAGGTTCTGCTCCGACTAAATTAACTGAAATTCCGAGAGATTTTGAAGAGATTCCAAGACAAGTGATAGATGTACCTATCAGACCGGAAATTTGCGAAAAGGTTGTAAATCAGATAAAGTTGGAAGAACAAGATGCTGCCAAAGCAGCGAATCTTGCGCTGTCTCTGGTATCCCCAGGTCTTGCGACTAAGGATAGGGCGATACAGGATTTAGCTGCGTTTGAAGCTACACGTGCCGCAATGGACTCAATCGATGTCGATTTAGACAAAAGAACTGCCATAGCCAAATACGTTGAAGAACTTCCGAAGAAGCAGGGGCGGTTACGTATGATAACGGCAGAAGCAAACGCGTTGGAAAGCACCGCGAAAGCAGCTGCGGCAAGACGAAGAGCTCTCCAAGCATTGGCGGACGAGTTGGCTGCTTCAACACCAGAAAAGGTAGGATTGACAGATAGACGAGAAGATACATTCGCCGAATTGTCAGAAAATGCACATAGAGATTTGGTCGCGGCGGATGGGGTTTACGTATTCCGATTGAATACGTATATACCTGCAAGAGCTGCTGCCCAGGCGAAACTTGATAACGTTAGAGACACAGTACATTACTACAGTGTAGTCGATGGAAGCCGTGGGAGACAGTTAGAACTTGCAACTAAAGCTTTAGAAGAAGCCACCGCTAAAGTTGCGGACATAGAATCCAAACGAAATCTTAATGCCGCGTTGACAAATGAATATATGCCTAAACCTAAACGTTCGGTAGCAGCTCGGGCTGCATGTGCGAATGGTACACCGCTTGCGCCAATAACCCCCGTTATAGAAAGTGATACCGAAAGGGCTGAACGAGAAGGGTTGATAATAGCTCCGCCGCCCCCGCCACCACCACCCGGAGGAGAACCCGGAGGACCACCAACCACCACGACAACCACAGGGGCACCCGGAGGACCGCCACCATCAACCACCACGACAACCACAATAGCACCCGGAGGACCACCACTACTACCACCAACAACCACAACCACCACCACAATAGCACCCGGAGGACCACCAACAACCACAACAACCACCACAATCGCACCCGGATCAGGAGCAGCAGCGGCAGCACCAGCAGCAGCACCAGCACCCGGGCTACCACTACTACCACCACCAACAACCACAACAACAACCACAACCACCACCACAATAGCACCCGGATCAGCACCCGGATCAGCAGCAGCACCAACAACCACCACCACAAGAGCACCCGGAGGACCACTACTACCCATAGCAGCAGCACCCGCGGCAGCACCCGCGGCAGTACCCGCACCCGCACTACCAGCTCCAAAACCGGAGGCGTACATCCATAGAATTGGTGGAAACTTCTATATTGTATCTGGGAAAAAGGAAGGCGCGGGTCCCACGGTAGTAGATCCCCGCACTATGTTGTTGCTAGAAATAGATAGTTGTTTGATTGATGAAGAAACCAGAATATACTATAAGATTACAGGTGTAGACAGTTGGTCCGGCTTAAGAGCCATCTATTATATTCCCACTTTGCCCAAAATGGCAACCTATAAAGTTGATAAGGAAGGTCCTATACCATCCGAAAGGTATCCGTTCCTCCGAAAGACAGACTGTTTATCGAAACCAGTGCATATTTTACCAAAACCACCCTCGGGCGGTGAAGTTGAAGCGTATATTAACTTCAGTGGAGGAAGGTATTATATGGTAACTGGGAAGCCGGAGAATGACAGTAGGAACGTTAAGGTTCCAATACAGGTTGGAGACTGTTTGCGTGATATTCGTAACCAAACATTTTATAAGATCGACGAGTTCGTTAACGCTCCACCAACCCTAAATGCCAAGAAGTTTGTGCCAGTTGCTAGGAAAAGTCTTATGACACTCAGTGATACGTCAGAGCCTATTGATAGGGAGGATTTTCCATTCCTTCGTAAGGTAGAATGTCCAGAAGCGTTTGTTCACCACATACCACAACAAATAATTGCTTCAACACCAGCAGCAGGAGAACTACCAGTATTAGAATGGGTGGAACCTCCCCCTAATAATGTGACTATGATTAAGTTAGATGGATCTAGAATTCAGCTATCCGTAGGCAATTGTTTGAAATCTTCTAAAAGTCTTTTTGGCGGTGCTCTGGGAATGGATGTAGTTTATAAAATTGATAGTTTCAGAGGAGGGATAAATACTGGTGATAAAGGTCCCGAAAGCATACGAGTTAAATATTATTCGAACTCTGAAAAAACGTACAAATTCAATAATGACAACATTGCTCAGTCAAAAATTTATCCAGAAGATTATGATGGTCTAACATTGACCGAATGTCCTGTTGAAGGCTCGCTAATCCAACCAGCACCACCACCACCGGCTGGACAACAACCCGCAGTAGCACCGGCACCACCAGCAGCAGCAGCAGCCGCAGCAGCCGCAGCAACCGCAGCAGCAGCACCAGCAGTACCCGGAGGACAAGGAGCACCGGCAGGAGCACCCGAACAGCCGGCAGCACCACCTCCGGCTGAACAGGCACCGCTGCTTCCACCGGCAGGTTTCGTACCGCCCGGAGCACCAGCACCACCTCTCGCAGAACCCGCAGCACCAGCACCCGGAGAACCCGGACCAGCAGGTAGTCAATATAGATGTGTTCCCGGAAGCGAAGAGATTGGCGTGATTAACGACGGTTTTGTTGACTTAGTTAAGGAGGGGATAGCATTCTGTATGAATGTTCCACCAGCCGAGGTGGGTCAGGTTCCCGGATTAAATGATGCGCTCGAAGCATTCAAGACAGCTAATAAAGGCAACACATACAGCATCGTTTATCCCAAGGCTGATGGACAACTTCCTGACGGAACTCGAGCTGATATCTTTACCTACATCGCTACATCAGATCGCAAGGAATATAATTTTGGAATAAGTTTATCGGATACTCGTCCGCCTCCTCCACGTCCGGCTGCGGCTTCTCCGGCTGCTCCAGCTACTCCTCCTCCCCCTCCATCTACTCCTCCCCCTCCATCTACTCCTCCCCCTCCATCTACTCCTCCGGCTGCTCCAGCTACTCCTCCGGCTGCTCCAGCTACTCCTCCGGCTGATCCAGCTACTCCTCCGGCTGCTCCAGCTGCGGCTTCTCCTTTTGCTGTTTCTGCGCCACATTCGAGTATACGGACACGACCAAACCCAGCAAAGGTTAGATACCTGTCTCAAAACTAAAAAGAAACATTCTAATAATGTTCACTCCTCTTGAATTGTTGAATGGCGTTCTTATCACCGAATGGACGTTTATCTTTGCTGCTCGTCGTGTATTTGGTAAATACATCAATAGCTGGTATACCGATTTTGGAATATGGGCTCTAATGTCTGACATTTCTTCCATCCTTATCGGAATCGCAATCGCACTCTATTTTTATCGCGGTAAATCCTTACTTATCCTAATCGGTGTCGCAGTTGCGGTTCAAACAGTACACGACCTGCTTTTCTATACAGGTATCATTCGTCAACTCTCCCCGGGTGTTAACGGAATCATAGATCTTCTAAAACCATACGCAGAAGACGCAGGTTTTGCAGCAGTTATTGGCGATTCTTGGATGATGATTGGTTCATTGCTCTTTGCAAAACTCGCTTCAAAACTACCGGTGAATGGACAGATGGTGCTCGCACTGTTTTCACTGTATATGCTTCCTTATGCGATCCATCAGAAACCTAGTGTTGCTAATTAACAATGTTTAACCCATTCTATCTATTTATGGGCTTTTTGGCAGGTATGGTTGTGTGTAGTGTGTTTGTCCCGCCAACACTTCTTCATAAAGTTCTTCCCGATCCTTCTAATCCCGGAATCGTATTCAAAAATCCCAAAGTTGATAATGGCTTTTTCCAAGTAAAGTCGGTGGAAGTTCCTTGTACTGCTGAAACTGACTCTTTAAATTTGATGTCGATGTTACACAAATGGTGATGATAACAGACATTCTTAAAAAACCCGAAGCCAACGCACTGTTTTCGATTGTGATTGGATTAGGTATTGCGGCACTGCTGTTTCATCGCGTTCGTAAAGAATATACCGTTCCCGCGATTGATACCGATGAAATCATAAACTCCATTCAAAAACGAAACGGGAAGTGTTATCGTTTCAGAATTGTCGATGCGTCCGAACCATCTGCGTAATTTCAGAATTCTAACATAAATGGACGCCACGCCTTTGGATGCCTTGATGCCTTCAGGAGGATCGTCGCAGTCGTTGCCTCCTCTTCCATCTGCCACGACATATACGCCTGTTATGACACCCGGAACTCAAACTTATTCGCCTCCTCCTCCCGGAGGCAACGTCCTTCCCGTCCCAGCAGTAAAAATGGTACTGAAAAACATTCTTACATATGTCAGTATCTTTTTAGGCGTTACTCTGATTTCGTTGACACAGTTTCAGTCTCTCGTATTACGCTTCATCCCTCACGCGTATTCAGGATCGGGTGTTGTCTCAATGTATGGAGCTGCGTTTTTGGGAGCACTTGGCGTGGTAGTGATCTATGTTTTACAGTCACTACTTCAGCCGCTGATTTAGACTTAGACTTCAGCCGCTGATATAAATACCCTCAACACACATGATTGGTTTCTGATTAACATCTGTCCATGCGATTCGGGTATGAAGACGACCTGGAATTTCAGGAAAGAGTCCAGAGATACTCAACATTCCGTTACCGATTGGCAAAGGTCCAATCATTGTTTTTTCATCCGACAGCGGAATCCAATTGATGGACGAAGAGCAAACTTGAATACCTTCACCTAAATTTTGGTTCATATGATAACCGATCAATACCGTTGAATTCTTGCCGGGTTCTGGAGGATCGGGATAGATTCGTGCGTATTTGAAAGTCGCAATATCATCAGGACTACCGCAGTTGCGAATCGTAGCCTTCTTGAGTGCGAATAAGCTAATCAACGTCTTCATAAACATTTTTACTGAAAAACAGTAGTAATGTTTGTGCGATCCGTTTTAACTTTTAACTTTTAATTGTCAAATACGAAGCACACTGCGAAGGGAAAGTAGTCTATCATATCTGTTCGAGCACGTTCCAAATCGTGAGGTGATTTCCATACAATCGTGATTCTATTCATCAACAGACCATCGCTTTCGGCATAACAAGGAACTACAAATCCCGCAAACAGTTTCATACCGCAAATATGATCTTCAAGAGTCCTGGGAAACGACCTTGGTGTAAGCACTGTCATTCCGTCGTCACGCTCTTCTACAACATAACCGTTACGCGCCCAACCATTCTTAACAAACCATGTTTCTTTTGGTAGAGGCTCGGTAATCTGCGTATCGTCGGATACGATACTCGCTTGATCCTCGTTCGCTTCAGATGGACGTTTATTCCACGGGTGAAGTTGTTGTTGTACGTCAGGTGCGTTGATTTGCTCACGGAATGTCTTCCATTCCTCGGATGTACGTTCATACTGAACTTTGGTAGTACACGGTACAGGTGAGAAAGGACCGATAAAGTTTACAAAGAACTTCCAGTGCTTGCCCCACTCGTTGTGACCGATTCGGTTGAATATGTCCGAATAGTGTGTGATTTCAATACCAACGTCATCTGTTGATAGCGAAACAAAGCAGTGCTTTGCATTCTGTCCTCCGATTTTTCCGTATGATCCCCACATACTGTTCGGTAGTTCGCTCGGAAGATAGAAGGAACTCACTCGAATATTACCGATCTGAATCTCGGTGTTCCATGTCGAATGTGCCCGAACATCCTCTTTCAGCGATTTCCACAGTTCAGACGATGATCGGATTATTTCATCGCCATTCTTCTTGACGACGATGGTCCATTTCTTTGTATCAAACGAGCTTTGTGGATACCTCGAACGAACCAGCCTTTCTGCTGTAGTAATTAGTTTGAGAGGCGTCTCAACGATATCTCCAAGTCGTGAATTCAAGATGTTCCACCCGTTTGTGACACCAACTGGAATACTCGCAAGTGGTGTACGGGCTGTATTCAAGCCCATATAAGGTGCTTCAAACCGAACACCTGCTTCTGAACCCACGCGTCGATGCTCCATATATGCAGTGGAATCTTCGTATTTTGGACACCCTTTTGCCCATGCTTTTTTAGTGCCTTGCCCATACATGTTTGTACCATTCGCAGAAGACGGACATCCCCATGACATAAAGCGTATCTCTCCTTCGGGTGTTACACCATCTCCATCATTGAAGACCTTGACGAACGTATACACATCGCAGATATCAAATGTGATTACAATGTTTTTTGCGAGAACTTGTTTGTTTGCGTGATCCAGAGGCTCCCGAATGAGCTGAAATGCTGTTGGAAACTGATCTTCGTGTGCGTCCGGTTCATTTGCGGCACCTCGCCAAGTTGCAGAAATGCTAGTGTTCATCATCTTAATGGTATCATCTACATTGAAAAATGATGTGAATCCGTTTTGAATCATTTTACATGTCGTCAGGGTGCCGAATTCCCAAGAAGGTTGGGAAACGCGGCAAGTCTTTTGCCCCTGATGGTTGAAATTTGTACTTGACCAACTTACCTACCATCTCATCTTGGGTATCCCAATAAAGCTGGCGTTCTTCTGCTGTCATACCTGTCGCGACCTTGAATTCTCGGTCTCCATCCCGAACCACAAATGCTCCTAGTGTCCCGGCAGGAACCATCCCTGCCTTCTTGTGACAACGTTTCGTATATCCGCGTTCATCCTCTTCCACCTCATTCATATTGTGTTGTAGCTCTTCAAACCCCACAATCGTGGCTTCTGCGTCCTCAAAGCGTTTAAGCTTGGAAAGGTAGCCTTGTTTGGGTGTAGAACGACCGAACTTGTACGGTCCATCCGTTGACCGAATCATAATGCCCTCGTAGCCTTCTGCGAGACACTCTCCTTCATATTTTAGAAGCTCTTCTTCCGTCTCCACCATCAAAGGAACCACAATCTCGCAGCACGCGGGGAGATCCATCTCCATCAAATCATTGACGCGGTCGGAATACTCGTACTTGTTGATGATGTCAAACACGTAATACTTGAACTCCGGTTTGCCGTCCTCGCTCATTACTGCGGACTGAATTTGGTTGAATGTTTTTCCAACAATCATTAGCTCTCCGTCCAGATTGGGAGGACACGAAGCCAACATTGATTGAATGTGCCTGTTAGGAATAGGTTTCAGCTTTCGCGAGAGTGCGACGCCGTCCTTAATAATACACCGAATCCCATCATACTTTGGTGAACACATCACCGGATACACCACGTTCTCCAACACCACCGGTGAAGCTAACATCGGTTGAAACTTTGCCATCCTTTCTGCTGCTCTTCCAATTTAGAAGAAGCTATGTAATCCGTTTTTGTTAACGTATAAAGGTTGTTGACAGAGGATAGATATGACACCTCTTGGATGGTTCCGAACACAATTACATATGCGTCGTCGACGTTCACGAGGATTTATTCACGATCCAGTTGCCAATCCTTTTCCCCGTATTTGGGTTGGCAACGGCTCTCGTCTCACACCTGATTTTATGAAGGCGTTTTCAATAACACATATCATAAATTGTGCAGATGATGGTGCATGTCCATCTCATGTAAAAACGAGTGTTCCGTATACATGTTTGGAGGCAATCGATAGCGTTCAAGTTCATATTTTCAACACGTGGTATGCGAAATTCAAAGAAACGATGGACGCCTATCTCCAAGATCCTCTTTGTAGAGGAGTGTATGTACATTGTCAAGCAGGTATGAACCGTTCGGCATTTTTAGCAGCGGCATACGTCATCAAAACGTTTCGGATTCCATTTGCGGAATGTATTGTGCGTATGGTTTCACAACGACCGTGTGTTATGACAAATCCCGCATTTCAGGCACAATTAATAGATTTTGTAAAGAGATAATATGGCTGAACTCAAAGGTAATGGGTTATGGGACGATATTCAATCTGGAACAGACAGTGCCCTAGATAAAGTTCTGGGACCTTCGTTTGATTATACATCCAGTATCCGAACACCTCCTTCTTTGGGAGTAGGTACAGAAGGAGATATCGGACAGCTTATCACAAACGCACGTGCTGTAGGTACGTATGTTGGTGATCTTGTAACTGGACCCGGTTCGCCCTATGGCAATGAAGTGTTTGTTGAAACAGGTGGAATGTGCAAAGCCCCAGGTGGAGGTGTGATACCGCGTTGGTCTTATATAGACAACAAATTGGGTGGAGAAGATGCTCTACCCCCAAATTTAAAAAACGCGATAGGACCCGGGTTATTAGATGGCATTATACCCGGTATGTTTGGAGATATTGCTTCATTAAACCCTATTAAAATGATGAATGCGTTGTATATGGATGGTGTACCTGTTTGTCGAGCAATCACCTGTCCAGTTACAGATGTAAATGGGACACCCGGGATGCCTTCGACACACTTTATGACTCCAGAATTTGAACAGAATATGGGATACTGTCAGCTTGCCCCACCTGTACTTGAAAAAAACTTGGAAGAGTCAGAAGTTGCAGCTGTAAATGCACGAAACAATCCTCCTCCACCTGCTGAGGATACCTCGGGCGCCCCTCCAACATCTGAAAGCTTTTCCCCTTATTTTGGGGATCATTTTTCTCCTTTAAAGCTGGTTGAACCGACTGATATGACACCCTACGTACTGTGGGGTGTGGCTGTATGTGGAATCCTGTTTTTTGTGGGAAACAAGCTTTAAGAAGAAATGTGAAGACAAATAATGTCAGATGTGTTCAAGGTTAAGAAGACAAAGGATACTTCCACGTCTCAAAAAACAAAAGGTACACTTGACTCTCTTCATCAGAGCCATGTTGAATTGATACGCTCAAATTCTGAACCGTCCAAGATTTCAGAAATAAATGAAACAATTCGGAAACTGGAGAGAGAGTTGACAGGAATACCGGTACAATCATTCGAATTTGATGATGTGTTTAGAAGATCATCTCTCGAACGTAAGTTGGAAAGTTTACGATCACAAACAACTACTGACAATGCGATCACAAAGTATTACTTACAGAATGGCGATATAATGCTGGATTATTACACGCAAACTCGGAAATTAGCACCGAAAATAGCGGCATTTGTTCCTGGATCAGGATTGACAACCTTTGACAAGTTGTTTCAGCCGGCAGATACAACAGAGGCACCTACAAAACGCAAGATTTTTGAGGAATATATTCAGCGAATGGGCTTATCAAATGGATTGGGAACTACCGATTCAGCAGAAACGCTGAAAAAGATGGCGGAACATTGTGCCGTATGTAATATTTCTAGAGAAGAACTGACTGCGGAAGGTATTTTGGTATGTCCAAAGTGTGGATCGGAAGAGTATGCGCTAGTTGTTTCAGACTCACCTGGATTTCGTGATCCGCCAAAAGAGCGCAATAATTACGCATATAAGAAGATGAATCACCTGAATGAAATTTTGAATCAGTTTCAAGCAAAAGAAAGCACAAAGATTCCGGATGAAGTTATGAACGAAGTTATTTGCGAGTTGAAAAAGAGACGAATTGATAATATCGCTTCGCTCACTGAACAACAGGTTCGTGAAATACTGAAAAAGCTAGAACGAAATCGGTATTATGAACACGCAACACATATCCTGTCGCGCTTGAATGGTAATCCACCTCCTACAATAACTGCTGAAATTGAAGAAAAGATACGAGCTATGTTCCAGGAAATTCAGGCTCCTTTTTTATTGTATTGTCCGGATGATCGTCGGAATTTTTTGAGTTATGCGTATATCATTTATAAGTTTTTGGAGCTTCTTGAATTGGATGAATACAAAGTCCATTTCCCTCTTTTGAAATCAAGAGATCGTTTAATTGCTCACGATCAAATTTGGAAGAAGATTTGTGACTACTTACAGTGGGAGTTTATTCAGAGCGTTTAAAGGCATATCCGTTTCTACTATAAAATGGGGTGTGCTAGTTCTGTTGCTGTTTCCAAGCAATCTGATGTTCTAACAGACTTGGTTAATAAGAGTATCCAGACACTCCGGAAAGAGCTGGCTGAGAGTCAGAAGGTTGTCAATGCCCGTATTGCGAAGCTTGAAGAGCCACCATCTCCCGAACTCGCAAATCGTGTCGAGAAAATCGAGAAGATGCTAGAAGAAGAAGAAGATGATGAATCCGAGGAGCTAGAAATTATCGTAGAAGATGATGATGAGGAGGAGGAGGAAGAGGAGGAGGAAGAACCGCCCCCGGATCGTCGTCTTCATTTCTTGAACTTTTCGTGGTGATAAAACGGAAAGGAATATACCAAGAACACATTGTATATCAAATAAAATGAAGCCGGTATTTTACGCATCTGAAATCGCGTCTCTTCTTGGAAAGAACCGATTCAAGTCGAAGAATGAAAGTCTGTACCGTGTTCTCTCAAAAATGCCCCGATTTGCGAGTGCGTTTGCGAGTGCCGCAGATTCATTAACAGAACGAGACATTCTTGAAATAGCACCAACATCGGTTAAACAAGATATTGAAAAAGCTATTTCGGAGACGATTGTATCCACCTCTCAAAAGGAAATCAAACAGACTATCTTGGAGTTTCAAAAGCGTACTGCGGAAACTCTCTTGAATGATGCGATTTCCGGTAACGCGATAACCGCCGAGTTACAAAATGTAGGTGAGCGGATTTTGAAGGGAGAAACGACTGTGAAGCAAGAGCTGGAAAAACTAGAAGTTTCTCCGGTTGTACAGACATTGACAAGCCAAATTCAGAAACAACGAGGTACTCGGATGGAATCAATTGCCGAAGATGAACTGGGGGCTAAAACGGGTATCGCTGTATCAAATCGTAATACTCCTGTTCGATATGAAAGTCTTCACTACATAATCGTGGGATACATTGATGGAACATCCGGAGACAGAATCGTTGAAACTAAAAACCGCAAACACTTTTGGGGATCTCCACCCGAATACGACCTCATTCAACTTCGTTGCTATATGAAGATGAAAGGTAATGTAGATGGTGTGTTGTTGGAACGCTTTCCTACCGGAATCACGAGAGAAACACTGCTACACTGGGACGATTCAGAATGGGATATCCTGGACTCGGCTCTCCGAAACCTCGCGAACGGAATTGAAAAGATGACACTACCCGAAGCAGAACGAATCGTTCGTGAAATACTCACGAAAACGGATAAAAAAACCCGATAATTTATTGAGTGGGAATAAGGATGCCGAGGGTAAATTGTAGTGGAATTAAATCAGACGGATGCGACTGCGGTGCAAAGGCGAAAGCGGGTAGTGACAGATGTGGCACTCACAGCCACGACAAGTTTGGGTCTAGGGAAGAGAGTGAAAACTTTACCAAATTACAGCTTATAAAACGATTCATGTTCATGGTGACGCGGGCGGACTTTAGGCATCGGATCCAGCTTCACGAGGAGCAATTCTTGCTTCAACAGACGCAAGAGCAGCTTCGAACAATTATTCGGGAGGGCGAGGACTTAATTCGTCAGGATTATCCCGAATTTACCGGCACATTTACTAAAAATCAAATTCATATGTTTACACGGTTTCGGGTAGGAAACAACCAGCTGTTGGCGGAACATCGGTGTATTATGGTAGGTCATCAGGCACAGATTCCGTTGATGCACGAATGGTATGCCTTTGCCTTCATCAACCTCAACGTTCTGTTCCCTGAAATTAGCCTTGCGACGCTCTACGATGTCGACTATATCCGGAATGTATTCGCACCTAGGTTTGGGGCACAGTATCACTTGCTTCCTATACAGAATCGGGGGAACCTGGAACGCTGCTTCTTGAATCTTAACGTTCTGGGTCAGGGGCACATCACTCGTCTTCGGGACTTTATTCCGATTGCGATTGCACAAGCCAACAACAACAACAACCAGGCAGGAGCGGCATTCATTCACGACAACCAAAATGTTCACAGGGCACGGACGGTACAGCACGTAACACGAATCTTTAACAAACTGATGGAAATCATTGTACCCCGGGGTCAGACAACTTTGGGATCTATTATTGTGAAATGTAACCTTCCGGCGAGGGCAATCATCCACCTAACACAACACTATTGCGAACCCGTAACAATCTACGAAATTCCGAGGGCATACCCAAGGGCACTCGATGCGGTGTGGGCGTTTATCGAGACTCATCCCGAGAAAGAGGAGCTTTATACACGTGTTCGTGATGAGATGACGGACAATATCGGGATGTGTGCCCAAGGCAATCTGTCGCGGGTTTGTAACATTGTGAGCGGATATATCGAGGGCATTCAGCCCGCTGTTGCACAAGGTGAGATTCTACAGAACAAGATGGCAGCGATTGCGAGTGATTCGGAAGGTGACAAAGTTGGCAGGGCAAAAAAGGTTCTTCAGGATTTGTACATACCCGAAGATCAGTGGGCTGCGTGGATTGAAGCATTTGATTAAAACGGATCTGGATTTAGTCTGTCTTATTTTTTAACTATACGGAATGGAGTCGTTACTACACACAATTTTCTTGAAAAGTCCTCTTAATTTATGGGATGCGTTTGAAGAGGAGTGTCAGAAGTTTTATGAGCAACCTGCTCACACCTTTACAGAGATGCGAACACGCGACAACAAAAAAGTCCGAGGAGATATCTTCGAGGACTTTTGTGTTTTGTATTTAAAAAACGTTTTGGGATACACGAATGTGTGGAGACTACCCGATGTTCCCGAAGACGTACTGGAAAAGCTCACCCTGAAACGCCGAGACACTGGAATTGATATTATTGCTGAAAGGGACGGGCAGTATTCAGCCGTCCAATGTAAATACAAGAAACACGTGTCGTTCAAAAAGAACGTAGTGACCTGGAAAGCACTGTCAACCTTTTATGCCATGTGTATGCGAACGGGACCTTACCAAAGGTATATCGTTATGACGAACTGCTCTTACGTGACGCACATGGGCAAAAAGACCGCAAAAGATTTATCGATTTGTTTGGGTACTCTACGTAAGACCACAAAAGAAGAATGGACTCGCATGTGTAAGCTGGAAGAAAATACAATGGAATGCTCACTGCCGTTACCAAAAACTGTTGAGCAACTTCGAGCTGCTCGTCTAGCATTCTTTACTAAGTAAGTATAATGGATAAATTGGCAGGAAAACACAAATCTGTACTCGCATTTGATTGTGAGTTTTGGAGAGCAAACAAACGTTTTTTCCCTAGAGAACTAGGCGGGTTTTATATCACAAAAGACGATGATGGTTGGGCATACGACGGGGACTTTTTAGTAACCTTTTCTCCTCCCCAAAAACAGCATATTTCGTATGTATCTTCGGCATTCTCGGTTGTTGGGGCTCGAACACGTAATAAACTCGATAAAATACAAAATAGGATTCAGAATGATCACGAAGATCTTGATAAAGAGAGTGTAGATACGTATTTGGCAGACTCCAATGTGAAAAAACATCACAGACCACATTCGGCTCTAAAGAAGTTTATGACCATGTATTCCCAATCACTTATTGTTGTGAAAGGAAAGGAAGATATTGAGGCACTCAAGAATGCTTGTGAAGAATACGGTATCACATACACTCATCCGGCAGGTGTTTTTGATATTGCTACGTGGAATCCACAAAGCATCAAAAAATGCGGAACTGCGAAATTAGAAGGTACATATAAGTGCCTAGAAAAAGACTTGAAACACTATGATTTCTTGCCCTTGGGAAGAGCACACGATCCTAGATCAGATGCTGCTATGGCGTTTTTGATCGCTTTGTATCTCGCTTAAACAATGTTTGTATAAATATATAATGTGCGGGATATTAGGCTATTTTGGGAAGCACATTGTTGATGCGAAAGCCCTTATTAAAAAGTTGAAGCATCGAGGACCTGATGGAACTAATATTGTGACGGGAGATGGGTTTATTCTTGGATTTGCTCTTCTTTCGATCAACGGGTCAGCAGGAATGCAGCCTGTCCAAAAAGGCTCTATCTATGTTGTTTGTAACGGAGAGATCTACAACTATAAACAACTCGCAACAGATTACGGAATCACAATTCCTGAAGGAGGGTCGGATTGCTCCATTCTGCCTGAACTGTTTATGAAGACACGATCTGTCACCGAGTTTTGTCGTGTATTGGATGGTGTTTTTGCGATGATTGTTGTGAATAACGGTAATTTTACAGTGATACGTGATCCGTATGGTGTAAGACCGCTTTTTATGGAGGAAAAGGATGCGTTCGCAAGTGAAGCAAAGGCACTTCCAAATTTGGGAGGACATATTCAGCAATTTCCAGCAGGGACATTCTTTCAAAACGGTCGCTTTCGTTCGTACCATGAAATTCCACACATTAAACAACCGTTTTTCAAAAATACACATTCGGCAGAAGGTGCTTTACGCGATGCACTGATAACTTCGGTTAAGAAACGACTGCTTTCAGACCGACCGATTGGAGCACTGCTTTCTGGCGGTCTTGACAGTAGTTTGATTGTCGCAATCCTTGCAAAACATGTTGGCAATCTCCAAACATTCAGTATCGGTCTCGCAGATTCTGAAGATCTTCGATGTGCTCGGATTGTAGCCGCTCACTGTAAAACAAAACACCACGAGATTGTTATTACAGAAAAGCAGTACCAAGATGCTATTGAAGAAGTGATTAAAAGCTTGGAGTCCCACGATGTGACAACTGTTAGGGCATCGGTAGGAAATTGGCTGGTTGGTCAATATATTCGTAAAAATACAGATATCAAAGTAGTGTTTAACGGCGACGGATCTGATGAAATTGGCGGAGGATACCGATATTTTCAGAAAGCACCTAGCAATGTTGAATTTGAGAATGAATGTGTTCGCTTGTTGGAAGATATATGCTATTTTGATGTACTACGAAGCGATCGATGTATTAGTGCTCACGGATTGGAACCACGAACGCCGTATTTGGATAAACAATTTGTTGCGACATGGCTTTCGATCCCAACATCTCTTCGTCGAACAAAGATTGAAAAGCAGGTATTACGTCACGCATTTGCGGGGTATCTTCCATCCCTAATTTTGTACCGAAAGAAAGAAGCATTCTCTGACGGAATGTCACAGAATGTTCCTTGGAAATCTATTCCGAATGAAGAAGCGTATTATAAAGAGTTGTATAACAAGTATTATTCTCAAGAGTTAGTTCCTTACAAATGGATGCCTAAATGGTCTCCTGAAACGTCAGATCCATCCGCAAAAACTCTCAGTAACTACTAGACTTCTTGTTGCAACCACATCCACCCCCACCATCAAAAGTCTCTTTAGGCTTCATCACTGGACACTGCTTGAAAAACGCCTTGTAAAGAATCCATAACGCAAAAAGTCCGCCAACAGCATATACTGCTATGGCAGTGTAACCTTCAAGTGCTCCACCAGTATGTTTGACCATTTATAGTTACTCAAGAATTATTGTGAGGACACGAAGAGCATCCGGGAGCACCTCCGCTATGCTTGGAGTTTTGCGAAGACGACTTGTTTACTGCGGGAACAACCACGAACGCAATAACCAATCCAATTACTGCCAATCCAGCCACTACCAATAATATTGTTGTAGACGAAACTGCACCCCCCATAAGTTTTTTGACCATTTTGTATTTATATACGAAAGTATCTTTCAGATATGCCGAGCTAATAAGGTATGGGCATCCCTTATTATTTCGCGTCGTTGATTCGGCAACATAAGGGTATTGTAAGCAAAGTACATGATTGTTTACGACCGGCTGTACTCGCAATTGATTTCAACTGCTTGATTCATCAATATATGGATGATACGAACCCAATTCAAAGTATTGTAGATGCGTTGCGAGTGTTGCTAGATACAGTATGTTCTCCAACACAGTTTTTGTATATTGCGATGGACGGGATGGTTCCATACGCAAAAATGGTTCAGCAACGCTATCGTCGTTTTCGGACTCCCGAAAAAACTCCCGTATTTGATAGACACCAAATTTCGCCTGAGACACCGTATATGAAAAGTTTGGCAATAGCAATTCGCGAATCGTTTCCGAATGCGATTGTTTCGGATACATCTCAGCAAGGCGAAGGAGAACATAAACTTCTACTGTGGCTAAAAACACTACCTCCTAACCAGCGTGAGTCGATTGTTGTCTACGGATTGGATGCGGATTTGATCTTGCTTACGCTATCGCAGAAAGGTCTTTCCACACCCGGATCATTTCATTTGTTACGAGAGGCACAAACATTCAAGAAAGAATCCCAGGGATTTGCAACACTTTCCGTCTGGAAACTTTCCGAGAAATTGGATATTCCGATTGACGAATATATTCGGTTGTGTGTCCTGTGTTTTGGGAATGACTTTATGCCTTCACTTGGAATGTTTTCTTTGCGAGAAGGCGGTCATGAACGAGCACTTCGCATATACAAGCAGAACAAGTGTTCGTTGGTAACTCAGGGTGGTCGTGCTGCGTTTTTAGTTCACGCAGGGAAAGAAGAGCTTCCATTTTTATTGGAGCGTACTCAATCGCGTGGTAATGCTTTCGAACGATCGATTGTTTCATTGGATGGTAAACATCTCAAGGAAAAGTACAACACGCATATCTTGGACGGTGTGGCGGATAGCAAACCGGTTGTAGATGCGTTTTGGAAAACGTTTCATTGGACACTCTCCTATTTCACAGAGAATAAACATCCTGATTGGGGATGGTATTATCCGTATCCAGACGCACCACTTGTGTGTCAATTGAACGATTATAAGGAGGAAGCAATTTCGTATCCCTCTACTGTAAAACCGTTCACGATTACAGAGCAACTACAGTTTATTTTGCCATCTACTTCATTGCGAACAGCAAAGAAGCGGGTGGCATATCCAGATGAATTGTATGATGAAGAAAAAGATACACGAGTACCTTGGATGAAACGATACGTGTGGGAATCAAAACCCAGAATGTCTTTGCCATGCGGTTCTACCTTGAAAGAAACGAGAATCGAACCGTGGGGAGTTTGAGAGAAAAGGGTGGGATATTTATAGGAGCTCGGATTTGCGGAGTCTTTTTTGCTGAAGAGAGTGGTCCAATATTTTGAGTAATCTGAATATCATCCCATGAAAACCCCTTCTTTGACCAATAATCTTGTTCAACCGTTATTAAATCTTTAATGTATTTCACGGCGGAAATACCCGTCATCGTCATATCTCTGCTCCATTCTTTACGAACGTAAACAATGTAGCTTTGACGAATTGTTGCTGCCTTTTCAGGAGGTATATTTTCTTTTAGAAGACGGAGGCAATCTTCTGCTCCATACACCGGTTTCCCAATATTTGCGTTGACAGTGTTGTGTGCTCGCAGTACAAAATGAACAAGGTTTGTTCGTGAGGCATTCCAATCAGGGTAGGTAGAATAATACTCTTTTAGTAGAGTTGCAAAATGACTTCGGCACATTTCGCATGTAATTGTACGCTGAAAGGATTCAATCCAGCGTGTTACGAGTGCTTTTTCCAAATCGGTTGGAGAATCAGAATACATTGCGGCTACTGAATGAAGTGTTGCCCATCCGAGGGGTCCCCAAGCTTTTGTCATTGTTTAAGCGAGATACTAAATTAGACCTGCTCCAACAGCATTGGCATACAATGATCTCAACATATTAGGATCTACATGCTTCTTGTCAGAAGCTATCAACTTCTTCTCAACGAGTATTTTACGTATCGTTTTGATGTCTGTTTTTGCGGCACGCGACTTGGCTGTTTTACGAGCGGCATCCATCCCTTTATTTGTCATGAGCCGAACAGATCTCTTGCGTGTAGGAGGTAATTTTGATGGATTCGCAGACGGCAAAATCTTGTGGGTCTTACGAAGAATGCCACGAGGAAATGTACGTGTTGCCTTTCTGCGTCGTCCGCCACCTCCTGGACCTGTAGGCATTGCGTACGTTGGACGCATACTGGCGTCGATCGAATATACACCTCCACCTACCTTTTTAGTAGTTTCACCCGTGTTAAGTCCAAAATTGGGATCTCCACCTTTAATAATCCTGTACTCGACTCCTGCCCGACCAGGAACAGCTTCTGGACTAAAGTTCTGGCTCATTCTTATTCAAAATGGATATTCTTTTACGAGCAGTCTGTTATCCTAACAATATGTGGGAGGAAGCTATTAAGACATTCTTTAAGGATGGCGTCCAGCGTTTCTCCGAGGGTCAGGTTGAACCATTTGAGGATTTTCTCTATAACAAGATCCCTCTTGTTCTTCGTTCTACCGCACCCATCGTAGTTTGGCATGAACAAGATGATGTCACGAAAAAGTACAAGTATGAATTCCGTCTCTCATTTGACAATGTCACCTATATGAAGCCTCGCATTCAAGAGGCAACAGGACGACTCAAACAAATGCTGCCGTACGAAGCTCGTGTGCGTAACTTTACATATGCGGCACAAATGTTTGTAGACATCAAGTTTACAGCACGTTCATATTCAGGTGCGGGTCTCCTAGATATGGTCGAGCACTCCAAAGTATTTGAGGGTATTTCCATCGGCAAGATTCCAGTGATGCTGGGTTCTTCCTTGTGTGTCCTGAAAGACTTTCCCGTTCCTCTGTCCGATCTGGGCGAGTGTACCGGTGATCCTTTCGGATATTTTGTTGTTCACGGCAGTGAGCGTATCATTCTTTCACAGGAAAAGGTCGCAGATAATCGAAGCATGGTCTTCTTCAACAAAAAGACATCGTCAAAGTTCAGCCATTCTGTTGAAATGAAGTCTCTCCACGAATCATTCACTATGCCTCCGAAAAAGGTGGAGATTCGTATTCAAGCCAAGTTTAACGGTCTTGGATTCCCACTGACAATCTGTATCCCTCGTTTCAAGGAAGATATTCCTCTAATGGTCTTCTTTCGTGCGATTGGGATCTTGTCAGACAAGGAGATTTATGATCTTGTAGACGATACTGTGGACGACTATCTTGCGGCATCCTTCAAAGAAGCAGCAGATATGAACATCTTCACACAAGAAACTGCGATTGAATATTTGTCTCACCATCTTCAATACCCTTCCACGAACGAGGATAAGCACGGTCACATTCGCAGCTTACTACTCTCAGAGTTTCTGCCACATGTGAATCTTGCGGGTGAGACGCTCACTCACCCAGTCGTGATTGCTCGTAAGATCTTAATTCTCTCAGGAATGCTGAAAAAGCTTATTCAGACTGCGACTGGTAAGCGAAAGATTGATGATCGCGATTCGTATCCAAACAAGCGTGTTGTCACAACAGGTGCTCTTCTTACACACTTATTCCGTCAACTGTTTCAGAAAGTGTGTAAGGATATTCGGAGCAAGCTTGTTCATGAAATCAACAATGATAATTGGAAACGATCAGGCAAACCACTCGAAGCACTCACACTTTCCAATCTGTACAAGATTTTGAAGGTTTCGTCAATCGAAGGAAAGATGAAGCAAGCACTTGCCACAGGGAACTTTACAGTTCAGGGTTTGGGCACTTCAAATTCCACCGCTCTTTCTAACGCTACTAAGTCCGGTGTGTCCCAAGTGTTGAACAGGATGTCCTATTCCGCAACACTGTCACACGTCCGACGAATCCAAACTCCGGTCGAGAAGTCAGGCAAGTTGTTGGCTCCTCGCAAACTACATGGCACTTCATGGGGCTTTGTATGTCCCGTGGAAACACCAGAAGGTCATTCCGTCGGTATTGTGAAAACAATGAGTTTGATGACTACGGTATCTGGTCATGTTCCTTCCTTGGTCGTCACAAGTCTTTTGAAGGCACTCACATCTGTTCGTTGGGTAAACTCGGTAAGTTCAACGGGTGAAGTTGCGATTCTTCTGAACGGTGTGATTATAGCTCACACTGAAAATCCGGTCGAGGTTCACAGTGCTCTTCGCAAGGCAAAGATTACATGCCGTATTCATCCCCACATCTCCATCGCGTGGCAGATTCTGAATAAACAGATTATGGTAGAAACCGATGCGGGACGTCTTGTACGACCTGTGTTTCGAGTTGAAAACGGCAAACTTCTGCCTCCTCCCGCATCCAGTAATTGGAACGATTGGATTAAGACTTGTGTCGAATATATTGATCCCGCTGAGTCCGAGGTTGTTCGTATCGCAATGATGCCTGATGAAATTACAAGTGTTCACACTCACTGCGAAATTCATCCTCAGATGATCTTGGGTCATATGGCTTCGACAATTCCGTTGTCAGATCATAATCAGTCACCGCGAAACACCTATCAATCTGCAATGGGTAAACAAGCTATGTGTTTGTATGCCACCAATTACCAGAAACGCCTGGATAAGAACGCCTATATCTTGTGTTCTTCCCAACGTCCTCTGGTCGAGACCAAGATGACACGTATTCTCAATATGCAAAATATGCCATTTGGCGAGAATGCGATTGTAGCAATCGCGTGTTATTCAGGCTACAACCAGGAGGATTCTGTAATCTTGAATCGTAATTCGCTAAAGCGAGGCTTTATGCGAGGACTTTATTATTCGCTTTACAAAGATGAAGAACATCGTAACGTTGTCTCAGGACGTGAAGAGCGATTCGCAAAGCCGCGGCAGGAAGCAACACGCGGATTCAAAAATACTTCGTATCACGCCATCGGTGAAAACGGTATTCCTATCCGAAACTCGATCGTACAAGAAAACGATGTCCTAATTGGAAAGGTTGTGAATATGCGTAGTGACCCACACGGATTTCAATTCAAGGATCTTTCAACAACACATAAAAGCGGTGAGCCGTGTCGTGTAGACGGCATTTGGCAGAATAAGAATTCGGATGGATATCCGTTCGTGAAAGTCCGGGTGGTTTCAGAACGTGTACCTCAAATTGGTGATAAAGTTTCATCGCGTCATGGGCAGAAAGGTACTGTGGGAATGATCTTGGACGAGAGCGATATGCCCTTTACTTCAAGTGGCTTGCGTCCTGATATTATTATGAACCCACACGCGGTTCCTTCTCGTATGACGATTGCCCAACTACTTGAAACCATGTATGGTCGTGTTGGAACACGCAAAGGCACAATTGGAGATGGAACTCCTTATTCCCATCTGAAAATGGAAGAGCTATCAAAGCAGATGGCGGAACTTGGTCTTCATCCCTACGGAAACGAAATGATGTATAACGGAATGACTGGAGAAATGATGGAAGTGGAAATCTTTGTAGGGTCAACCTTCTACCAACGACTGAAGCATATGGTTATCGACAAATCTCATTCGCGGTCACGTGGTCCTATCGTATCCTTAACTCGTCAGCCATGTGAAGGCAGGGCACGCGATGGTGGATTGCGTGTAGGTGAGATGGAGCGTGATTGTATGCTGACACACGGTGCTTCCATCTTTACCAAAGAGAGGTTGATGGACGTTTCAGATCCTTTTGAAACCGGTATCTGTCGCAACTGTGGATCGCTCGCAATGATTAACGATAAAGATGCGATCTATGAGTGCCGTGTGTGTAGTTCCAAGGTAGGAATTGAAACCAAGACAATTCCATATGCTGTCAAGTTGTGGCTACAAGAACTTGAGGCGATGCACATTTCACCACGAATGATGTTTGGTAAAGAGTAATGGAGCTCTTGTGGATTTCCCTTCTTGTAGGGTTAGGTGTTGGTATGGTTGTGTCTTTTATGTTTGGAATGTATAGCAAATCTACTACAAATTTGTATGCGCGAAGCTTGTTTGGGATCTCGTCGTCTGATTTGATTATGGATGGATTGATCCTGATATTAGGTGCTGGATTCTTTTTCTTATCAATTGTTTCGATCATGGTACGCGATTCATGGTATCCAATCAATTATCCACTCAATTTCAGTGCGGAAGTACTCTTGATGGCATTCGTACCTGCCCTAGTCTTTTTACTGATGTGTCCTCTCCGAGGGTATCCCATAACCTGGGAAATAATGATGGAATTTGCTATATTAGTTGTAAAATTTGGAGCACTACAAGTTGTCTTACAGTTTTCAGGCTTTTATAGTAGTATATTTCCTCCGAAAATCTAATAATGAATACGACTCAAAAACGATTTCTGCTTTTCTTGATTGGTTGTATCGGTACCCGGGCTCTGTTTGTTTGGATTGCTAAAACAGTTGACATCCGATATCTACCTTATCTGGGATATTTAGCTATCTTACCTGCGATTGGATTCTTCTACATATTTTTCACAAAATCAAGAGAAACAGGAGCCGAAGTATTTGGCGGAAAAATATGGTGGAATGATTTGAGACCTCTTCACGGTTTGATATACGGCTTGTTCGCATATAACGCTATTCAAATGAATCCCAATTCCTGGATGTATCTTCTTGCTGATGTTTTGGTGGGTCTTGTGAGCTTTTTGTGGCATCATTCTTCGGTCGGTAGCTTTCGACAGTTATTCGTATAAAACCAAAATGGATATATTTGATTCAATTACAAGAGAAGCGTAACCAAAATGTTTCGTAAAGTAGCTGTGATTCCTCTCTATCTTGGACGCTGGGCACGTACGTCGAATGAACTGAATAATATCAAAGTTGATTTGGCAAATATTGATCACTGTGGCGTATGTGTTCATGAAAAGACAGGAAAGGAACCCGAGAAACCAAAGATAGTTGTAAAATCAGACAAAACGAACTCGTCGTAACCAATAAATACTCAACAGTAAAAATGTCGGTCGAAGTTGTTTGCGGTCCTATGTTTAGCGGCAAGTCTACACACATCTACTCGATTGTGAAGCGATTCAGTTCAATTGGGTTGCGCGTATTGGTCTTGAAGCCTTCCAACGATAATCGCTACACAAATGGCGATGAAATTGTTACGCACGACAACATTCGGTGTAAGTGCTATATCCCTGGATCACATTTGATGGAGGTTCCATTTAATGTGACCAATGAAGCGGATGTGATTATTGTTGAAGAGGCACAGTTCTTCCACGATCTACTTGTGTTTGTGAAAAGTCAAGAACACAAGCATGTGGTTGTTGTAGGATTGGATGGCGATTTTAATAGGAAGCCGTTCGGTCAAGTCCTGGATTGTATTCCACTCGCAGACAAAGTTACAAAACTAACAGCTATGTGTGAAGGATGTGCGGATGGAACTCCGGCACTCTTCTCTTACCGAAAGGAAGAAGGTGGTGGGCAAGTATTGGTAGGTGGATCTGAAATGTATGTTGCGTTATGCCGAAAGTGCTATCTCAACTCGAGTTTTGTATAGGTTGACAATTCGGACCCACCAGATTCGCACCCCAAGAAAACCGTTCGCGTTTATTGAATGTTGAAGGTGGTTGCTTAAACGATGTTGGGATTGGACAGGTCTTACAGATCGGTTTTTTCTGTTTAGGTGGAGGTAATACCGGATAAGGACGCTCCATTATATATACGGACGAATTAGTACTAGAGAGATCGCATCATGAATGACCGCAGCCCAATACGCACTATACCATGTTTGTCCTGAAAGTATTAAAGCACCGATAACAACTAATGAACGCAGAAAAGTGTTAATTAACGCGTTTTGGGTTGGGTAGAGCCACCAGTTCATTTCTTAATGTCTATATAAAATGTCATTTTTTGGGCTTTTCGGCAGTAAACCTGCTGCTCCTCCTACAACAGGAGGAAGACGCAGAACGAGACGACGACGATCCAGCAAGAAACTCAGAAAGACAAAAAGGAGATATTAAACGCAACATTTTATTTTGAAGGTCTTGAACGCACGTCTAAAAGAAGATGTCGCCGAGGATGACCGCTCTAAAATATTTTTCTTGCTGCTTATCATAACACTGAAATGGGAGGAGGTCTGATGCAGCTTGTTTCGTATGGTGCACAGGACATTTACATCTCCGGCAACCCCCAGATTACCTTCTGGAAGGTGCTGTACAAGAGACACACCAACTTCGCGATGGAGGCGATTGAGGTGACCTTCAACGGACAGGCGGACTTTGGTCGCCGTGTCACTGCCGTGATCTCCCGTAACGCTGATCTGATGTACCGCACGTACGTCCAGGTGACGCTCCCCCAGGTGCAGCTGACAGCACTGGGTGACCGTTTCCGCTGGCTGAACTACGTGGGTCACCGCCTGCTCAAGATGGTTGAGATCGAGGTCGGAGGCTCCCGCATTGATCGCCAGTATGGTGACTGGATGCAGATCTGGACCCAGCTGACCCAGCCCGTCGGCACCCAGGTGTCGTTCGACGAGATGGTCGGCAACTCCCCTGACCTGGTGCTGCTGAAGGACTCCAACGGTGTGGCGCTGGATGCCACCTGCGCGCAGTCCGAGATGACCAATGCGTGCGTGTCCCGTGCCGGCACGCCCCTGAAGACGCTGTACATTCCTCTACAGTTCTGGTACTGCCGCAACCCCGGTCTCGCGATTCCCCTGATTGCGCTGCAGTACCACGAGGTGCGCATCAACGTGGAGTTCGAGCAGAACTACAACTGCTGCTATGCGGACAATGTGGCGGCTGGCACGAGCCAGGCTCCGGGTACGGTCACCAACCTCGGCAACGGTGTCCAGGCGGTCGCCCAGCTCCAGCTGGTGGCTGCGTCCCTGTATGTGGACTACGTCTACCTCGACACGGAGGAGCGCCGTCGCTTCGCCCAGCAGTCCCACGAGTACCTGATCGACCAGGTGCAGTTCACGGGTGACGAGACCATCACGGCTTCGTCCAACAAGATCCAGATGAACTTCAACCACCCCGTGAAGGAGCTCATTTGGGTGTGCCAGCGCGACTCGTTCGTTGACTGCAACTCGCCCCCTGTGCCTTGGATTTCCGAGGCGGCGGGTCAGCAGCCCTTCAACTACTCCGATGACTGGTCTACGGAGGGTATCGTGACCAACATCCTGGCTCGCGGTGGTCTGGCGACGGATGTGACCCCTGCCATCCCCTCCATACCCAGCTTCACACCTTCCGCTGGTGCCGGTGCACCGACGGGTGGTGGCTGGAATGCTCCCTACGTCCCGGGTCTGGGTCAGGCGCAGGGTGCGGGTCTCACGACGGGCTCGGGCATCTATTCCGACAGCAGCTGGAACTCCGACAACCAGCTGTTCGAGGGCACGACCAACTACCTGCTGGCAAAGGTCATCCTGGCTTCGGGTGTCAAGTGCGACGGCAAGAACCCTATCGAGGTCGCCAAGGTGCAGCTCAACGGTCAGGATCGCTTCGACGAGCGCGAGGGACCCTACTTCGACAAGGTGCAGCCCTGGCAGCACCACACCCGCACGCCGTCGACGGGTATCAACGTGTACTCGTTCGCGCTCAAGCCCGAGGAGCACCAGCCGTCCGGCACCTGCAACTTCTCGCGCATTGACAAGGCGACCCTGAACCTGACGGTGTCCGTCAACACGGTCTACCAGCAGCGCACGGCGAAGGTCCGCATCTACGCCGTGAACTACAACGTTCTGCGTGTGATGTCGGGCATGGGGGGACTTGCGTATTCCAATTAATAGGTTGGCGACTCTATCTAATAGTGGCTTACGGGTAGCATACCTAATAATTATAAATGCATAAAACGAATAAATTAACACAATGTGATATTGAATACCAATATCCAATTGTTTTAATGGAAACCTGTAAAGCAATTCAGCAACAAGGAGCTAACAAGGGAAAGCAGTGTTGGCGTCCTCCATCAGAAAACAGTTATTGTGGAAAGCATCAAACAGTAGCTTCTATTGAAAAAGCCAAAGAAGACAGTCATTACAAATGCTCGACACATCGATGTACCAACACAATATCTTCAAATAAATACTGTCAAGATTGCGTTACAAAGAAAACGGAGGCTAAATCCACCCTATGTAAAGGAAATATAACCCAAGGTCCAAACAAAGGAAATCCCTGCGATAAAGAGGCGTCTACACCCGAGGGATATTGTGGAAAACATACTTTGAATATACTTGTCAACAAAGCATCTGAGAATGGTAAGCGCATTTGTGATGATGGCAAACGAGCGTGTAAGAACTATACTGTTGAGGGCAAACTCAAATGTGAAGACTGCTTGATGATTATACGCGAGAAAGAACGAGAACAACACAAACAGTTAAAAGAGACCGGTAAGTGTTTGGGATGCGGTTCAGATATTGAGGAAAAGACGAGTGGATTCCGACGGGCTGATGTACAGAGGTGTCAAGCATGTTACGACATCTTGAAGGAAGTTGAAACTAGGCGTACTCGACACAGAAACTACAATGAAGAGCGAAAAGCAAACATTCAGAGACATTATCAAGAGTATATAACGAGTGCCAACAAACGGTGTATATCATTTGATGTTAGTATCGAAGAGTTTGCAACTCTTGTTGGGTCAGAATGTGCATATTGTCGGTATTACAATGAATCAGAAGTTATCGGTATTGATCGTGTGGATAACTCGATTGGATATATTACATCAAACGTAGTCGGTTGTTGTTCAGTATGCAATCGCATGAAGAATACTCATTCTCTCGAATTCTTTAAAGAGCATGTTCGCAAACTTTATCACACTATGATTGAAGATGAAGAACATGAAATCTCCGAGAAGGATGAAGAAGAATCCATAAAAAAGACAAGCTATCTTCGTCCGAAAATCATCGTCACAATGTATTACAACAAAAGGCTCGACGATTATATTCAACTTTGTATTGAAGATCAGCGTTCTCCTCTCTTTATTGACAAGATACGCGAACTGAAAGGATTGACACTAAATGAGGTAGAAGTTAGAAAGTATGTAAAAAACGTGATAAAATCCCATAGCAATTCATCGTCTATCGAGATACGTTCTCGTGTTTCCCAAAAGGAGCTCTTGGGCTTCTTAAAGCTTAAAAATATAGATAAATGTATTGAAACCTATTCTCGAGTTCACGGAGAGCCGGCTGGCTTTCGAAATGATATCGAAGAGCTTGCTAAAAATTGGCAGGATGACGATGAAGTGAATGAGCGTTCTCTCAAACGTATCATAATCAAATACCAAAATAAACGCAATACAAATATCAAATAATCTTAGAGATTAGGTTTAGAAGAAATTAGTATCATAAGTAACAAATGCTAATACTCGAAGACATACTCCACAAAAAAGATGTATTTTACAATTTTTCTACGAAAGGGTTTGAGAGTACGATTCCGGCAGTAACAAACGCAATCATACACGAAGAGCCTGTTATCGTGATAGACACCCTACATTCGTGTTATGCTCATGCTGTTTTGAACTGTTGTTCGGCATTCTTTTGGGTGATTGAAGATTTACTGAAGTTTGGATACATTGATAGCAAAGATGTTAGCATCTTTATCCGGAAAACCAATGTTGAAGCATATCCAATCCAAAATCTCCCACTCATCAATGTGCAGTCCGGGACATATAATGGCTCATGGAATGATATTATACGATTGATAACAAGCCGACCCCTAATATTCGAACACTTGAATACACAAAATAGAGTATTTAAGAATATAACCTTTTATCCGGAAGATGATAAAAATCAGAGAACTCCTTGGAATTGTGGACAGTATTATCCGGGTGTCCGAACGGATATAAACGATGTTTACTTTTCAGATGAGCTTATTTACAGTAAATTGGCTCGTTTTAGATTACACGTTTTTGATAAGCTTGGATTAACAAACATAGACGAGACTACAAACGATCTTGTCATTATTGATCGGAAACATAACCGCAAATTCAATCCTCAGATGCTGAATGCACTCGTCAAAGAAGCAAACAAAAATAGCCGCTGGAACTTTCGGGGTGTTGCACTTCTTGAGGATCTAACATTTCCACAACAAGTTGAGTTATTCAATAAAACACGATACCTTATTTTTAGACATGGTTCTAGCTTAGTTAATTTATTGTGGTCTCAGCCGAAATCAACCGTCTTTGAATTGATGGGTGGCAGAGACGGAATTCGTACAAGTCCACATGTCATTCAGCGATTATGTAGACTTACCGATTCAAAACAGGTATTGTTGAATTACGATAATTATGATCCCGTATTAGATATATTTAATAAGATATAGACACACAATATCAAATCTTCAAGAAAAGTTGGAACAGGCGAAAGAACAATTAAAGGTATTATATGTTGATTGGGGGTTTTATAAAATATACACCAGTATAATCGGAACGGTTAAGTATGATATCTGGGTGTTTAGAAAGAAATTCGTCTACTGCTTTTTTACATCCTTGCCAATGTCCATAGTCATCTATTATAACAATACCTCCTGGAGAAACATATTGATAAAAATTATCTAACTCGAATTTTGTGCTTTCGTACCAGTCCGTATCCAATCGTAAAATAGCAATTTTTTCTGGATAGGATGTATTTTTAAGTATATCACCTACATGATAGAATATCTTGTTTTTTGGATATTTTGAATACGTTTCTATTGTATTCTTGACAGAATCATACGGACAGATACACTTAAAGAATTCGGAATTTAGAAGTAGTGTTTTTGCATCCCAGTTATTTAAATCTTTGTCAATTGGCGTTGGTTGTGTCATTCCTTCAAATGTATCATAGAGATGAAATTCTCTCGTCTGTTTTCCAAGACGTTCATATGCAAGAATCATAGATAGTATGCTACCACCTTTCCATACACCTATTTCAACGATATCTCCTTGAATATTATCATTTTCAACCTTGATTACAGCCTGAATATTTGTAGTGAAGCGATCAGTAGAAATCATAGAAAATGGCTTACAGATATTAATTATGTCTTTCATTTTGTTATTCTTATAACATAAGAAACGCATCCATCCAACCCCTTTGCTATAATTTTTTGGTTATATATCTTACAAAACTCATCAACAGCTTGGTTTACACCAAAATGATATACAGTCTTTGCTTTCTTCATATTCATCTCATAATCGTGACCCATGATATATCCTCCGGGTTTAATCTTAAGATATGCCTGGATTAAATCGCGTTTAACACCATTATAACTGTGATCTCCATCAATATATATAATATCGTAAAAGTTGTCGGGTTTAGAGCTTAAGTACGTTCCTGAGTCAGATTTGTATAAGTTTACAGAAGGGCTATCCTTATAGAGTCTTTGTAGTTCGGTATACGATTTTGACACGTCGCAGTATACAACGTTGTTTCCGTCTTGGTCTCCACTACACGTGACACCTTCAAATAAATCGACCCCATCTATTGAACCAACCGAACAGTTTTGGACGATATACTTTAAAAAATCTCCGTTAAATACTCCTATTTCCAATACAGTTGGGCTCTGCACCTTCTGACAATAATACTTTATCATCTCAGTTCTACTATCGAAAATAGTAACATATTGTGTTATTTTATCCCAAAATGCAGTCATTTTAGAATGCTTGCTTGAATAATGACCCGGTGCTCCTGGGAAATGATATATAATTTTAGAATCTACAGATTTAGGATTGTTTTCAAGATATAACTTCATCATCTGATTATCATATTTATTTGAAATGAATGAATTGTATACTAAAAATGGTTGATCTAAGCACACGGGTACGCAGTTTTTATCAACATCAATATATTTCTGTATATGATTTCGGACATCTGTAAACAGACCTTTCATATCGGGACTGTTCATAAAATAAAAAACTCCCGCTGAAAAAGCCTTCTTATTACGATCGTATTTTGAATAGTCAAAAAACTGCGCTCCCCAGAACTCATGGTTGATATCACCTTCTTCTAACGCGTATAGCTTATCGTTTCTTATTTGAATGTCAAAGAGCCTATTCAAGTCATTGTTTATCAGAACATCCGTATCTAAATATAATATTTTTTCATATAATTCAATGTGTTCGTAATCAAAAATACGTAATTTACAACAAGATGACTCCATCAGAGTATTTATATCCAATACGCAAAACTTCAGAGGTAGATCAAATGGAAGGAGTGTTGCCTTTATTTTTTCAATAAAGCTTGGAGATGTAAATACAAGTATGTCTGTCGATGACTTGTTAATCCAACCCTTTATAGCGATTGACTTTATTAATAGTTCTAAAAGTGTAATATAGCTTTCCTGATAAAACACACATGCATATATCAAATTCATTTTACATAAACCACACATAATAATAATAATAATAAATGAACTGGATCGAAGAAGATATCATAACAACCGACAAATATCTTGCTTTGGAGGGTCCAGATATTGCATATATCAAGACAGATGTTGTCAAACTAAACCATCCGATTGTATGGAGAGGTACGTCACACACGTTACGTCCTGCAAAAACATGGATAACCGGTCATGGTGATTACGGAATTACTTCAGAAGTATACAATCGATACAAATCCGAGTGTGAAAGGTGGTTTACAATCAATAAAGAATGTAAGGCTCCAAATCTATTTGCAGTTCCATTAGGGATCACAAATGACTGTGATGACTCGCCTATTCACAAGATTTACGGGAACACACTAATTATGTGGGAAGCAGTTCAAGAACCGCGCGTAATCAAAAATACTGTTTACATGAATTTCAGCATACACACCTATCCTGTGTTGAGGAAACATGTGTACACTCTTTTTCATAAACAACCCTGGGTAACTGTGGAAAGAAGCGAGAATACGGTAGAAGCTCGTAAAAACTTTTTACAGGAAATTCGATCGCATAAATTTGTGCTGTGTCCTCGTGGAAATGGCGTTGATACACATCGGCTGTGGGAAACTCTGTATATGGGAAGTATTCCAATTGTAGAGAGACATATTGCACTGGAAGAGTTCCAAGATCTTCCTATCTGTTGGATTAGTAAATGGGAAGAAGTAACTCCTTCGTTTTTGGAAGCTGAGTATGAACGAATCACAGCAAAAAACTGGAACCTGGAAAAGCTAAAGATTGGGTATTGGAAAGATAAAATCATTCTACTAGTATAAATGTCGACAGAGCTGTGTATGTTAGCGAAACAATATGGGGTTGATAAATGTCCAGAAATAAATCATAATTACACACCTACTTATCACTCGGTTTTAAATTCGACACGAAGTAAAATATTGATTTTTTTGGAAATTGGAATTGGAAACATTCCTTTGATGGCACCAATTGTTGGCAAATCATATAAGCCCGGTGCTAGTCTTCGTATGTGGAGAGATTATTTTCCAAATGCATCGGTAATTGGTTGTGATATTGATAAAACAGTTCTGTTTAATGATGAACACCGAATAAAGACATTTTTTGCTGATCAAAGTAGCAAGGTTTCTTTGCAAAATCTGATTGAAACCGATATTAAGCCGCCAAATAACATGGTTGATATTATTTTAGACGATGGTTCGCATATCAAAGAACATCAAATCCTTTCATTTAAAACACTATGGAAGTATGTCAAGTCTGGGGGGTTTTACATTATAGAAGATGTTTGGAAAACTCATTTAGACGAGTTTGCAAGCTTGCCTGGTATATTTGGGTTCTCTGATGGAGAAGTGATTGCTAAATTTAACGATAAATCGGATATGCAAGGATTAATCATATATAAAAAAACCAATTAATAAACAGCGAACATATCGTCTTTCTCTAACTTGGCTATATCAATTAATTTCGAAAATTGGTCTCGAATATGAATTATTATATGATAATATAATAATGTCAACTATAGTTGCGATCACAGTTTCTACAAATTATGATGATTTATTGGATATAATTTTACCACAGAATCATCGCTTTTTTAATACATGGTACATCATTACACACAAAGACGATGCAAAAACGATTGAGGTAGTGAATAAATACAATTATTCTAATGTAAAACTAGTGTATTTTGATTTTTACGCTGGAAATTGTCGATTCAATCAAGGTGGTGCGATACGACATGTCCAGGATATACTTGCGAGTATGAATTATAATGGATATGTGCTACACTTAGATTCGGACATATATCTACCAGATAATTTTTCAGAGCTTCTCTTACGGTTAGAGACACACTCTCTGTATGGAGTAAGTTCTCGGAACGATTACTTCTCATATGATCATTTTAAAGCAGGCAAAGCAGATCGCGTTCATTCTCGTGATCACATGTTTCAAGGATTCTTTCAATTATATGTATTTAGTATTAACACTAGGTGCAAACAAAGTGAAAACTGTAGTCAATGGGATCTAGATTTTCACAAGCATTTTAAACATAAAATAAATATACCAAATTTACATGTATCGCACTTAGGTCATAGCGGCGTCCATTGGACCGGGCGAAAAAACAAAGAAGCTGACTTCGCACGTTAACGATATTCACATGACACAATGAAAATATTTATTGGGCTGAACCCACAATTGTTACTCAAGGAAGTCAAAATGGCTTATTTAATACATCATTTTAGCCCACTCTGAATACACCCCTTTCTTACGCTCTTCTAACCATATCTTTCTTTCTTGGTATTTGGTATCTTTAAAGAAGCCCACGATCATTCGAATGAGTTCATCGAATGAATCAAAGTAATAATAGCCCGGAATATTGTAATAGTCCGCACGATCGATCCAATATTGGTATGAATCTGTATCAGAAAGATACGGTGGCGGAGCCTGTTTTGCGTGAATTCTCCAGTAGTTTGATCCGAACTGTGCCTTTCCAGATGACCACAATTCATTCAGAAATCGTTTGGTAGGAAAGAAAAGTGGTATTCCTGAAGAAAAGTGTTCAAAAATAGACATTGTTGATGCTTCATATGGAATATGAACAATGCCTTTATAGGTTTCCAAATCTTTCCATTCGAATTTTGATGGTCGTTTTGCTATTAGTGGGTGTTGAGGAGCTGATTTACAATCCGAATACATCAGAAATTTACGTTGACATTTTGCGGGATCCCATACCATATCGGTATACAAACAGAGCGATGGTATGAGTACTGGGACAATACCCGGATTTCCCATCATAAAATAATCGCGATCTGCCTTGTTATTCGAAACAACCTTTAGTAAGCCCCTTTCGTTCAAACGCTTGAAACACTTGTGTAACTCGGCAATCATAGCGTGATTACCATTAAAACTAAAGGGTATGTCATAGCGACACGTATTTACAATATAGATTGGTTTCTGATATTTCTCATACAGAAGTGCAAAACTGTTTGGATGTCCGCATATTAACCCATCAAAGCTAGATAAAACAGCATCGTATCTTTCCTGAAATTTCTGTATTAATTCGGGTGACAAATGATGCCAGCTTGTTTGATTGATTATCTCGACATTATCCGGCTTTTGACCGAATACCCATGTATGTCCGGATAAGCACCGGTTGACGATTTCAATATCAAGTGTATTAAAAATATGTTTAATGTCTGCAATTACCGAAATATGTAAATCAAGATTAAAAAGTCGCATTTCCTTATTAGACATTTCGCTACTTAAATATAAGTAGCATGCGTATCCTTATAAAGTTTCCATCGAGAGGACGACCGGACAAGCTTCGTTCAACATTTTTGAAGTACGTTCGATTTGCCGAAGATATTTCAAAGATTTCGTTTTTGATTAGTTTGGATGAAGATGATTCTACCGTAACCCGAACACAGCAGATTGTCTTGAAAAAGATACACCCGGATACCCAAATTATCGTTGGAAAATCGTGTGGGAAGATAGGAGCTGTCAATCGCGATATGGACTTGGCTCCTCCCTATGATATCCTCCTACTGGCTTCGGACGATATGATTCCCGAAGTGAAAGGCTACGACCGTATTATTCGCGAAAAGATGACCCAACATTACCCAGATACAGATGGAGTATTATGGTTCAATGACGGATTTCAAAAAGATCGACTGAATACACTGTCTATCCTGGGAAAGAAATATTACGATAGGTTCGGGTACATTTACCATCCCTCGTATAAGTCGCTGTGGTGTGATAATGAATTTACAGAAGTGGCTACAAAGTTAGGGAAGCAAACGTATTTTGAGCAGATCATAATAAAGCATGAACATCCTCTCTGGACAAAAGAAACTCCAGACACTGTCCTTGTCGAAAATGATAAGTACGACCCCGAAGACAGAGCAAACTTCGAGCGACGAAAGAAAGAAGGTCTTTTCCTTCTGTCTCTACGGAACAGCGAATAAATATATCAAAGGTATGCACGAAAATATCAAAGATATAGCAAACCTGTATCCCAACTGGAAAGTCTATATTTATCACGGAGATATTGACATTGAGCCCTTTCAATCATATTCAAACGTTGTTCTGATCAAAGGAAAGTATACAGATGCTCATTTGATGTTAGATCGGTTTGTAGCTATTGATAGCCCAGATGTTGAAATTATGATGGTGAGAGATGCTGATAGTCGTATTAACGTGAGAGACCAATGGTGTATTCAGCAGTTTTTGGTAAGTCCGCACAAATTCCATATTATTCGTGACCATCCTCATCATAGATGGTTTATCCTTGGAGGATTATGGGGTATCAAAAAAGGGTGCATACCTCACTTCTCCCTTAGGAGAGCGATAGATATATACCGTTCTGAAAATAAGAACCGGTCGGGATACGATCAATATTTCTTGAAAGACGTCGTTTATCCCAAGATCAATACAACATCGCTCATACATGGACAAATTACACTCAAAGGTGAAGAGCATGCAATCCCAATACCCCTCAAACACAACGGTATATTCTGTGGTCAAATTATTGAGTATTCAGCGGATGGCACAACGTATGTAGACAAAGAACATTGTAGGCTATTATTACAATGAGATTGCTGATAAAGCTGGCATCAAGATCCCGCCCAGTTCAACTGTTATCAATTGTACGAAAATATATTGAGTTTGCGAATGATACGAAGAACATCATATTTGTAATATCGCTCGATACTGATGATGAAACGGTTACAGATGAGTTACAAAAACAGCTTCAAGACGTTCATTCATGTATTAAGGTATGTATGGGCATATCCAAATCAAAAATAGATGCTATTAATCGCGATATTCCTAATCCACAAACATTTGATATTCTGTTAGTGGCTTCTGATGATATGATTCCCCAAGTGAAAGGTTATGATACCATTATTCGGGAAAAGATGAGGAAACATTACCCAGATACTGACGGTGTATTATTTTTCAACGATGGCTATTCCGGAAAAACACTGAATACACTTTCAATTATGGGGCGTAAATATTACCAGAGATTTGGATACATTTACTACCCGGGCTACAAATCGTTCTATTGCGATAATGAGTTTATGAGAACTGCAGAGAAATTACGCAAACAAACATATTTTGATCAAGTTATTATTCGTCATCGGCATTGCGTATACGATAAAGAGGTATCTTTTGATGCATTGTATCAACGAAATTCAAAGTATTCTGACGAAGATAAAGCCTTATATGATCGGCGTAATCCACCTCCAAAAAAACTATTACCCTTTTTAAATACTACTCGTACCTGACATCTTTTCGCGGACACGTTCCATAGCCAAAACATACAAAGACTCTCGCATCTCTTCGAGCTCGCGTTGCTTGATTAGTTCAACTTCTTTTTTGGAATCCGCAATCAGAGCTGCCTTATATATATCAATTTCCTGTAGAACATTATCTAATAGCTCTCCACGAATCATTCTGATTTCTTCATCAAGAGCTTGTTTGGATTTTACTCGGATTGCTTCAAATTCAGATTCAGTTTTCAGACGAAATTGCTCGCATTCAACTGCGTGCTCGCGGATACGATCCGCTTCCATCGCAATCTTTTCATTGTTCAACAGAGCCGCGTAATCTCGTTTCTGTTGTTCTTGCGATTCTTGTAATCTTCTTACAAACTCTGCGTGTTCTGCTTTCACACTTTCTTTATACTTGCGAGTTTCATTGGCAAGTTCATCTTGTAGCAGCATCTTTTCAACGTGACGTAATCTCGCAAATTCATCGTGTAGCTTTGCCTTGTGTGCTTTTGTTTGTGCTTCTCCTTCCTCTTGTAATCTTCTAAGAAGGTCGGTATTGGCATCACTCGCTGCTTTTGCGTGATCGAGTTTTAGAGAAGCAATCGCATCTTCATTTCGTTTACGTTCAGCAGCCTCGGTGTGAGCATACTCATCGGATAAGCGCATCCTGAATTCATATATGGCACTTTGGTTCTGATCTTCCAGTGTTTGACGGATCTTGACACGCTGTAGCTCTGTCTCAATCATTAGTACCGAAAGCTTCTCTTCTTTCAATCGTTTGTGTTCCAAATCAAGATCCGCAATCGATTTCGCCTGGAGCAGTTCATACTGTCTAAGAGACTCTTCTCGCTCTTTTGCTAGACGAACTTTCTGTTCACAGATAAGACGTTCGGTCTCGCTCTTTTCGTGGAGAGAAATACGTTCCGTTAATCGAAGTTTGGTATGTTCCTCGAGTAATTTGAGTTCATCCATGAAAGAACGGATCTGTTGGTGAAGATGAGTAAAGGATGTATTACGTTCGGCTTCTAATTCTGCAGCAATCTGTTGCTTCTGTGCTTCACGAAGTTCATCGGCTATTTTGACCATCTGCTCGGCTCTGTACTTTTCAATATCGGCATTGACCTGTTCAATACCTTGTTTCATACGAGTATTGAGAAGAGCCTCGTATTCCTCAGCGTAATTTGCTAAGCTCATAGGATAATTATTGACTATGTCTAGAATAACCCAGCAAAAAATACAGCAGCGTCTTCCTCTTTATGTGCCGAACATGAAGGTGAACCCGGATGCACCCATTTCGTTGAGTGTGTGCTTCTGTGTACTTGACAAAACACTCGACCTTTCACATCTACAACCGCAATTTAAAAAGAGTTTTGTTGTCTATGTTGGCGAAGGAACACTACCGAACGAGAACTCGATATCCCTTCCATCTGTTGGAATCAGTCGTAATGTCTATCTTTCATTTGTTGTAACAAACAAAAAGTACTTTGATTTGATGATTGTATTGGACAATACAAATTTGGAAGAAGGTGGTTTCTCATGTTGTAACCCGAATCGGCTCGAAACATGGGATGCGGTATTCGCAAATCAAACATATAAATATTACGATATCAACAATCTACGACCGAAACCAAATGTTACAAACCGAGAAATACAGAAACATATTCCGAAAAGCTCGGAACCAATTCAGGTAGTTTCAGCATTTGGTGGATTAGCAATATACAAAACCAAGTTCTTATCGGAGAATATGTATGCGAATGACGAGCATGTAACATTCAATACTCGTTATGGTGGACAGCGTAAGTTTGTATATCCATCTTTGTTATTGAAGACTAGCCCTGAGATGGCTACTTTTTATGTAGTATAACGTGATGGGGGTAGTGCTTGTTTATATGAGACATTGATATGCTCTTATCGCTAGGTATTGACATATTCACAATAAAATTTGTTGTTATAATATCTTTATAAATTCGCTTCCACTCGGAATGTGTGCTCGTATCAAGTATTCGGGTTAAAACAAGCTGGATAATCGCAACATCATACGCAAAAAAAGGAGTAGATTTCACCTCTTCAACAATATACGCATCGAGATTGTTAATAAGAGTTTGAAAGCGAGGATTTCCAGTATTATACAATGCTACTCCGTTAATGTGATGAAACAACAATGTATTGGCATCCATATATGTATTCCCATCATAACGAGTACCTGCGATTAAAAACCCACCCGAAAAGCATGTAAAAAGAGCTAAATCTTCCAAAAATGTTGGTTTCACGATACAATCTGTCTCTATCAGCAATACGGTATTAAACTTTGTACAGTGTCTCATAGCAGAAAGAAAAAGGATATTAGGTCCTGATGCCCAACCATATTTTGGAGTCCATTTAGAGTTCGTGCTATATATATCATCTGAAGTAGGTATGTTTAGGTGTATCAGATCTACCGACTTAAATTTCGAGTCAAGTGCTTTTAGATCTTCCGATATACTTATGTGAGTACGGTTATTCACAATGATAACAAACGACAGGTTTGATGTTTTGATTGGACGTAATTGCGAAATAAATGATTTGAATCTTCCATCGTTTATTTCACGTGAAGTTAGAGGCAAAATTAGTGCTTCCAATACATTTGAACCCATTGGTTATTCAATATGTTTAAAACATACAGAAATTACCTGAGCGATTGTCTCGTGTTTATTGTCTAAAGAAATAACTTCACAGTTGGTTGGGGGTTCGAATGGATCTGACACACCTGTGAACCCTTTTAGTGTTCCTGCTCTTGCAGCCTTGTAAAGACCCTTTACATCGCGTTCTTCACATACTTCAATAGGTGTATCCACATAGAGTTCGACATACTTTCCATAACTTGTAATCAGTTTTCGGTTAAACTCTCTATCCTCCTGGTAGGGTGCAATGTTTGCGACCACAACGATACCACCGTGTCTCACAATCTCGGAGGCAACATACCCTATTCTCCGAACATTTGTGGATCGATCTTCTTTTGAGAATCCTAATCCCTTGGAAAGATTTGTGCGAATCTCATCGGCATCTAACAACGACACTTCTCTACAAGGATACTTTTCGGTGAGTTTACCTTTCAGAGCATTTGCGAGTGTCGATTTACCCGAGCCAGATAAGCCGACAAAATAGAAGCACACGCCTTTTGGTTTTTGGTAATATGTTTGAAGGCTCTTGATAACTTCAGGATACGAATACCATTCCGGTACATCTTCATTCTTTTCGAGCATAGAACGAAACAGTGTTCCGGAAATGTTCTTGACTGTGTGTCCTTCGGATTCCGAGAGTGTTCGGTATTCTCCGATATCTTCACAATACACAACTTCTTCAGATGTTACAATCGTGATACCCAAAGAAGCCTCTAACGACTTGGCAAGCTTTTGGGCATCGAGTGAACCGTAAAACGAAGTTCCATCCTTTTTACGATAAGAGGGTCCTGCGTGATCGCGACCCACAATAAAATGAGAGCAACCATAGTTTCTCCGAATACCGGCATGCCAAACAGCTTCGCGGGGTCCAGCCATGCGCATACTCAATCTCAGAATGGAGAGCGTGGCATTTCCTAGATAAGGAAGGGTATTCTTGTAGCATTGCATGCGTACAGGGAATGGGATATCGCATTCTTGGGTGACACCTTCAACGGGGTGCAAAAGAACTGGAATGTCTCCCGTAGATCGTTTGATGAGTTCGGTATGAGACCGGTGGAGGGGGTTACGTGTCTGGAAGCCAATAAATGGACCTAGTGCTTTCACTTGTTGGGGTGTCTTTCGATATTCAGAAAATGAGTTGTGTGTGAACGGTGTATTTGCAACAAGATTCCCCGAAACATACCGAATATCACCCTTCGACTTTACATAGCGAATGTAGGGATGCGTATCATCGTCACAGCCAAATACAGCCTTCCACTCGGAGGTGAGATCAGGCTTCCAGCATTCAGAAACAGTAAGGGTCGCATACGTAATTCCGGTAACATCTTTGAGCGAAATAGCTGCTCCGATTCCAATAGGAACATCCGAACTGATCGAGCATACGATAGGAATCGGATAAAAGGACGGGTCTGCAAGGCAACGGTAATATTCACCACATGTCATGTAGGTGTTGATAGGCGCAAATGTTCCATTCAACAAACATTCAAGGTCACACAGCTCACGTTCATCGAGCGTTTTGGAGTTCATTGGTATACTAGGTATAACAATGTTGGTTAATTTTAAACGAGACAATCTTAAATAATACTTTTCGGTGTGTTTTTTAGATACGAGTTCATCAATTATTTTATCAAATTCAGACATAATATTCAAATATTCCGATGTTTCAGATACGTCAGGTGTACTCCTTCTAGGTTTAATAGCAAACGCACTACACGTTCCAGTCGGAACCCCCAAAAACGCATCTATTGTATCGGAATTACAAATCTGTTCATAGTGTATAAAGAATACACCGGGCACACCTTTCCAACGAACCATGTGATCAACACATCCTATTGGTTCGCAACGTGTTTTTATAACTGTTTCAATATATTCGTTATAATTTTGAAATAATGGGGTGGCGTTATTCGAGCATTTAAGAATAATGTTGAGAATTGATGCGTAGGTTACTCCCTTGCCATCTTTTCTTCTGAATAAAGATCTTATTGTTTTGTGCATATCTCCATAAATATATAGAACGTGTGTTGGATTATATGTATGTGTACGTTCTGGAATTGTATGTTTGAGGGTATCTGTATTGTTTGGACAATTAATTGATTCTATATAAGGATTAATAAATGACATAAACGCAGTAGTTGCACTGCCTCCGTGAGACTGGACAATCAATTTCATATATTATTACTATATCGCTTGTTAAATATTCAAATAAATTATACTTTTTGTTAATATAAGATGGATAGACCACACGTCGCAACATTATTGATTGGTTCAGCACTCGGATCTTCTATACTTGGCGTTGTGTTTGCATTAGTTTATTTAAAAAAGAATAAAATACCCACATCCTTAAAGGTAAATGTTCAGTTTGCGTCCTCGCCAGCTAAATATTTTTTTACGACTTTTAAGTTTGACGATATCGAAATTATAGATATGCCAGTTTCTATGGATAGTAAACGTCACCCCGTAACAACCGATTTAAACGGAGTTGAACTATTTTATTATCCAGACATACCGGGATTTAGTTTATTTAATACTGATTTTGAACTTATTATTGAAACGTTCAATAAATTCTGGTCAAATATATACACGTCAAATACAACAATCGACAATTTCACGTGTTTACATATTCGCAGAGGTGACAAACTTATATACGAAAAAAATTTAACAGTTCATAGTATTGAAAACTATATAACAGAAATTGAAAAACGCAATCTATCTGAAACCAAAATAGTTATACTTACAGACGAATATAGCACATTTTTAGATTTTAAAAACGAACGACCCGGTTGGAATATAGAAACCACTTCTTTACCTGAAAATAACGGGTTTAATATTGGTAATATAAATAAAGAAACGCCCGAGGCTATAAAGCGAGAAGTTGATAGGATGATCGAAGACTATATTATATTATCTAGAAGCAACTACTTTATAGGAACGACCAGTTCGTCGGTGTCAATCATAGGGAGACTTTTAAAACCAAACGCAACAACGTTATTGTAGTGAAGTGTGTACGTACATATCATCAAATTTATTTGGACCTATATATTTATATCCGTTTGCTAAAAGTAGCTGACGGATATTTGTTCTTCTCGGTTCTATACAGTTATGTTCAACGTCAATTAACCCGAATACATATTTAGTAAAATCAAACGTCCTCAATATTTCATATTCGCTGCCTTCTGTATCTATTGAAAGATATTCTATAAAATTGGGTGCATTTGCATTTATAAGTAAATCGAATAGCGAGACTGTGTTTACTCGGATGGTGGTTTTATTTGCATTTACTACTGCCGTGTGGTCGATGTGTGTGCTAATACCAGACAATAAATCAACATCATTTGCTATATCGAAATCGACAGATAATCCACTGTGACTATAGACTGCATCGCTACGACATATAGATCCTGGTCTGCTTTTAATTAGCTTATCGTAATTTTTTGGAACAGGTTCAACACATATTCCCTTCCAACCATAAACTGTTTCCAACATAAAGGTATTTGATAACGATACACCATCATTAGCACCTATTTCTACAAAGAAGCCACCCTTTCGTTCTTTATAAAACTTTACTACAGCCAGGTCTTGTCCTAATTGTGATTTGGACATTTATATCTTGGCTGTATTAAAATAATCAAAGATTAACCTTGCTGATTTATCTTTTTCGCACAGATGTGTACTGGACACTCGTATATGCAAATTTTTAGTAGAAAACATACAGTCGCTCTGAATGGTAACGGGATATTCAAACCCATACATGTCTACGTCTCTTTTAAAAATAGGAGTTTCAGTTATGCCTAAAAAATCTTCTTTGATAAAAGTCGATATAGTTTCGTAGTCTACTTTGATTCCCATTTTCTCCGCTAGTTCAATAAATAGAACTAACGAAAGAATACAACACGGATGATTTGTAGTGTGAAAAAGCTGTATTTTCTTAAAATATATCTGTATAAAGTGTTTTGTTTTTGGAAATATATTAGCGTCTATTTTAGAAAATAATATTTCTTTCGAGCGTTCGTATCGTATATTAATAAACTCTTCGCTTATTTCTGATAACATCGATATATTATCAATATGCATTATTGAATGAGATAAATACCGAAGTTCAAGAGTTGGCACCGTATAGATTTTAACAGTATTTATATCTAATCCATACTTATTAAAAAACGTAGTGTCGTAGTTGGTTAAGGCTGTATTCAACCCGGGATAGTTTTTGATATATTCACATATAATAATATCTGTTGAAGATAGTATTTTCTTTATCGATACTTCACACAATACATTGGTCTCGTTATTAATAAACAAAGGCACGTATATAACATATATGTTAAAATCTGTGATATTACTAAAATAATACGCGAATGAAGATAGTCGGCACGATGAAATTATCAGTAAGTTTCTTGTTGATTTGTTGTTATAAATTAGATGTTGCCCTTTTTGATTTAACGCAATGATTTCAGATACTTTTATAGGAGCGTGCATTATAGATATGACGTAAAAAAGCCCCAAGAATACCATACGGTAATCCTGCGGCTTTCTTGTATTTTTTTTATGTTATTATAAATGTTTGGGTCTATGTACTCAAAATAAAATTAATTGGTAATATTACTGGTAGTATTGATAACGCCTGGGTTTACGTAATTTTGTAAAACACCTCCAGTAGACACACCCTTCTTAATACCAACAAAATACAAATCGTGAGACTGGCTATTATAGTATGTGTTCCATACAGAAAACAGACTGTTTAAGTGTAACACTTCGTTTAAGTCTTTTTCTGTGAGGTTTTTGTAATAATCAGACATATCTGATAAATTTCCTATCGTTCCGTATGAAGATCCAGGAGATGTTCGTCTTGTACCATGTTCACCTCTACCAGTCGACGCGCACGTAAAACAGAATAGTCCATCCGGTTTTAGCATATTGTATATTTTGATAAACGACTGCTTGTATTCCGGATCGTGTTCAAAACATTCAGTAGAAACAATCGTATCAAATGTATTATCTTGAAATGGCAAGTCTTTCGTTTTCGATACAATTGTAACGTTTGGGGCTCGGATAACATCATTTCCATGATATTCACAGTTTTTAAACAAAAACCGGTTGTTTCCGTTAATATCTCCCGAACCAACATCTAAGACTCGTTTGTCTATAAAAAAGCTCGAAAGCATGTTTCTTACAAAAATGGTAAAATTTCTTGCCTGTTCGTGCATTATACACACTTGACGTAAAAAAAGCCCCAAGAATACCGAATGGTAATCCTGGGGCTTTCTTGTATTTGTATTTTATGTATTCCGGGTCTCCTACAGCGTTTAGGCAGTGGGCTTCACAAAGTGTGCCTTCAGGTAGCTCTGCAGGTTCAGGTAGGTCACCGCATCCTTGTCCGTCACCTTCAGCAGCTTGGACAGCACACCGTCCGCAATAATGCGGCGCTTGTTCGCTGGGTCAAAGCACGAGTGGCTCTTGACATACTGCGACACAAAACGCGTCACATCCGTCTGCGAGCGCTGGGAACCCGCAGGCAGAGCCATAAACGCACACAGCTCCGCCGACAGAGGGCGAGGCTTCAGGAACGCGTTGTTGGCACGACGAGCCTCCCAAGCAGTCTTCTCCTCGGGCGTCATCGTCGCGGGATCCTTCTTGACACGGCGCTTCTTGCGTGCATCCTTGACCTCACGAGCAGCCGACTTTGCCGCCAGCAGCGCATCCTTGATCAGCTCTTTTAGCTCCGTGGAAACACGGCTCTGTACCTCACGCAGGCGATCGACAACCGCCGTGAAAGAGGGGGCAGCCGTCGCCTCACCCGCAGCCACAACCACCGCAGCATCAGCAGCAGCCACAACAGGTACCGTCACCTCCGTCTTGGCAGCAGGCGCCTTGCGCGCGGGCTTTGCAGCGGGAGTAGCCGCAGCCGTCGCAACAACAGGCGTGGCAGCCACAGCGGGCGTTGCAGCAGCCGCAGCCGCGGCGACAGTCTTCTTGGCAGGGGTGGACTTCTTTACGGTCTTGGTCTCGGTCATCTTGTTTGATACAATGTGAGAAGCAGTAGTGGACATTTCTAACGCGGTTATATATACCTCACCCGACTCACCCGTAAATAGGTCACAAGTTATGAAACCGATTTCATGTATGCGGTCATCACAAAAAAACAGAATTCGGAAGGATCTTTGATATCATTCAAACAAGCAAGTATTAAACTCGCTATATCTTTGCTCAAATATACCACGCTGCTATAGGAAGATGCGGTCATTTGAATCGAACGACACCATATATGAAACTTTGCCCTCTTTGCCATCAAAACGTAGGGATCTTTTGTTCCTATTTTTTCATACATCCACGCTCGTGTATTTTCAACAAGACCCGCCAACATCGTTCTCAATTCAGAAAATCGCATCGCTACAAAGTGTTGGTGATGTATCGCGTCTTTATACCCAAATTCATGAAGGACTTGTGTTGCTCGCATCCAACGTAGATCACGCAAGGCTTCGATTGTCAATAAAGGAGGTGATGTTGAATGTGTTAATGCCAACCCTCGTTTTTTTCGTACAAAATATAGATTACGAAGACGACTAATATCTTCTATTGACAGTTCATTACGTGTGAAAGGGTTACGTATTTGAGGAGAGGTCTGTGACCAATCCATCATACTTTTCTGATCAAACCACCATACTTTCCCATCAGTTTCTACCACTGAAAAGTAGTCGAATGGAGACAGTTCTGTTTTTGTGTCGCCTGTGACAACTTCATCGTCATTGTGACAAAGAGATCGTTTCATACAACCTGGTCCTGCGAGTTTTAATGGATAGCGTACCATATGTCCTCTCCACAACGCCTGGACTTTCCGGAGACCCTTATCAATTGATGGATTCTCGGTAAGCCAATGCCGAACAACTTTTGATCGAATGTGTGTACCACAAAACAGAAACATTTTTATAGATTGATTGGTACATCGTTCATTCGAGGACTTGTTTTTACAAGCAAAGCATTGCATACTGTTATACTAGACGAGAATCGGATTTTATGCGACAAAAACGGATCAGGTCACCCTGGTGCTACAGGAATAGCACAACAGCAGAAATGGCAGCCCCCGCAGTAATTAACGTTACCAAGATCAATGCTTCCGATGTCCAGTTTGCCGAGCCTCGGCGTAACAAGAATGGTGGAGTCTCTATTGGGTTCAAGTACAACAGTCAGAATGTTCAGTTTCGCATCCCACAGGTTACCTTCCCGGGTGGTCTGAATGTAAAGGAGAATCCAAACAAGGACGGTTCTGTAACCGTATCGTACACGATGGCAGCTTCGATGAACGGTGGGGATCCTTACGGTGTTGAGCAGTCTAAGGAGACTACTGATACGGCAAAGCTTTACAACTTCATGCTCGATCTCCAAGAGCGTGTGATTCGTACTGCGGTTGACCGTTCTGCCTCGTGGTTTGGCAAGAAGCGTTCCGAGGATTCGATTCGCGACAGCTTCAACAAGTTTGTGAGTTGTAGTGTTGACAAGACGGAGAATGGTTGGGTGCCTAATGGCAAGTACCCGCCTTCGCTTCGCATGAAGCTTCCGGTGTATGATGGCAAGATCGCAATGGAGATGATCGATTCTGAGGACAATGACATTGTGCTCACAACGGATACGCTCTCTACGGTCTTCTCTAAGGGTTCATCTGCGAAGCTTGTACTCCAAGCACAGATCTACATGGTTGGTCAGTCGTTTGGTGTGACGTGGAAGCCAACGTACGGACAGGTGTTTCAGCGGAAGAAGCAGAGTGCTCGCGACTTCTTCAAGCGTGACGAGGATGACGCAGAGGTGGATGTAGATGCGGAGGGCGGCGATGGCGATGCGGCGGAAGCAGCGGATGCGGCGGAGACAACAGCAGAGACTACTCAGCCTCCTGCCCCAAACACAGCAGCAGCAGGTGGTGGCGGAGGTGAGTCAGAGGTAACTAAGCCCGCTCGTCGTCGCAAGGTGGCGTAAATTTGAGTATCGCTCGGAGGCGTATATATAACACCATCTTCATCTAAAAAAACAGAAGAATAAATATCAAAACTAGGATCGCGTTTCCCTACAAGGCATCCTTTTTGCCTGATACCTAAACACCGAGTACATATCTCTGGGATCTGAACACCTTCAATAATACGTTGAGGAGTCACCAACAACAACCGTGTTCTCACGGATAATTTTTCAACAGTTGTCCATCCCCATTTCATACAATCTTCATAAGCAGTTTGTGTCATCAAAGACCATACAGTCTTATTCTCGCAAACCCAATCTTCTTGTAAAAGTGTGCTGAAAGGTGTATCGCGAAACCATAAGGCAGTATGTTCTTCGCCTTGATGTTCAGCAAGTCCTACACGTTTCGAGTTTTCATCGTATAACCAAAAAACGGAAACATCGGGTGAACTATGTGTCTCATCAAGATTTCCGCGAAATACAAGACGACCATCGTAATTAAACTCTTCTACGTCGGTGTTTAAGTCCACTTCGGATACGTCTTCGGACACTGGATATACTTTTCCGGATTGTCTTACGCCGAACATTGTGTGATGATCTCACTCTATTCTTCTGCGTTTTACGACGAGCGGCACCATATACACGCCCCATCAAATTAGCCTTTCCATCTTTTGTAGATTTGTTAGCAATGATGTCGTTGTATATTTGTATAAAATGCGCTAAGGTTGCCGTTCGTAAATCAGGCATGTCTCTCAGATATGAAAGAAATATCAAACTCCACATAATACAAAACCCTAGTTTTCCTTCTCCTTCTTGAAGATTAACACCTGGGGGTGCCGCAGCTGCTGCCGGAGGAGGCGGAGGACCTCCAGCATATAAAACAACCGAAATAGCCGGTGTTTCTACCAAATTGAGAGAAAGAACCGGATTGAATTCATAGTCGTTATATATTGTATTAAAGTACAGACCAATCGCTTTCTTCCACTCTACCGACCCCCCAAAATGTGAAGTAGATGTATCATATGTCTCAAACAAAAACACCTCTATTCTAGATTCTGCTCCAGCACGCTTGACACAACGCATAAGAAACGCGATCTCGTGAGATGATCTGGGGGTTATCAGAATATTCGCAGTTCCAAGAACAGGTATTTCTGATTCAATCGCATGAATAATTAACCGTTTTTCAAGTGGTAGTGTTTCGTTGTAAACCATCCACTCCGATCCAGGTAGAATTCGCCTAATAAGCAGACGACGAAAGTACATATAGCTTTGAGGCAGTTTATCGGGACGATACAAAATCTGATCTATCATCACATCTGTTGGGAACTGTTCTTTACATGTGCTTCGCGTGAGTAATTGTGCTTCTGTTCTAGGTGGAACAAGCCTTATTCTTGGCGCTGCTGGACTGTAGTATTCTGCGATGTAGTGATCAATTTTTGCTTCCCCAGCCGCTGCCATTATCTTATGTAAACGAAACGGTTACATTCACACTGTGGCGTTTAAGGCTCTTTGTAGCCGAGTGCGAAAGTTCATGACGCTTCTTTCGTGTTCCTGAACTCTTATCCTCCTTTCCTGTTGAAGCTCCCATCCGCGACTCCATATCCGCATGGATTTCATCACGATGTTCCAAGATATAGTCGAGAATACCATCTTCCATCACCCACGCAAAGAAATTGAGCTGTCCCACAGTAGTCGACATCCCGTGGAAATCAATACGATTCCAACGACAGAATGGATCAAACATCTTTTTCGAATATGCCTTCAAATGAGATTTGTAAAGCAGATAAATGATCACATGCTTTCCACTCTTGGAAATGTATGAAATATTGTTCATCTTGGCATAGTTTGTAACAAACCAATCAAGGATACGCAACGAAACCGTCGTCTTACCTTCCAAAACTGCCCGCAAAACTTCAAGACGGTTATCAATCGCATAAAACCCTTCTAGTCTATGAAGAACCCACTGTTCTTGTGTTCGAATCTCTGTTAGGGCGGAGGTACTCATTTTATGTAAATCGGATCCTAGTACGAAAGTGTGTAAACACTTATCATAATGGAGATCTTTCATCTTCCCCTGAATACCACGCATCTTCGCCATCAACTGAAATGGCTTTCCTATGTTCGAAACATGTCTTTTCGCCAATATGCCTCTGAAGTCTATCAAATCCTTGATGATCCCGCTATGGCAAAAATGTGGAGACGCAGGCGTATTGTGAGCCGTCTTCTTGAAAAGTATGGCGTAAACGACCAGCGTTCACAAACCTGGCATCTTAAACGCGGCGAAATGATTACTGCTTCGGAGGTAACAAAGACCTTTAAGACCGCAACACCTTCTGCCCGTCGTGAAATTATGCTAAGAAAGATTGAAGGACCAAAACCAGGCGAAGGTGGAAGTATGGGTGCTGCGTGTGCGTGGGGAACTCAGTTTGAACCCGTCGCAAAACATCTGTACTGTCGTATGAATGGAGGTGGGACGATTGTAGATACTTCGTGTGTCGTTCATCCTACCTATCCGTTCTTGGGAGCATCACCTGATGGTATTTATATGCCTGTTGATCAGAAAGATCCTCGATGGGGCAAACTCATTGAATTCAAATGTCCAATCAGCCGGAAATTTGATGAAAAGACTCCGATTCCCGATGCGTATTATCACCAAATGCAGATGCAGATGGAATGTACCGATATTGACGAATGTGATTATGTGGAGATGCGGTTTGCTACCTTCACAAAAACAGAGTGGGAAAAGCAGGATGTTCCTTTTAAAGGTCGATTTGCTGTCTTTGACAATGGTTTCGTTGATTACGATACGGAAGAGTGTAAATACTGGAAGAATCGTCTTGCCGAACAGGGAGATGAATATCGCATTGTGTATTGGATCCTAGCAAATTGGCGTTGTTCAACTGTTTCAAGGGATTTTACGTGGCTTTCAACGCATCTCGAGGAGTTTACTGGATTTTGGAGCGAAGTTCAGAATCATAAGCTGAATGGTACAGTTCCGGTAAAGGAAGAAAAAGTTATAACCCTGTGTGACCATCCCACAGATTCACACGATGTCCCGTGTTCTCGCCCCTTGCCGGCTTTCGAGAATCAGGAGGAGCCAAATGATTCGTCTGCTGTGTGTAAGACGAACCCGACAACGCTGTCGTTCTCTCTTGGCTAGAACGTTCCAAGAACTCTGGAACGCCAAATCGCTCACGTTTCGATAGTACATACAATAAAAACACACCCGCAAGTCCAAGGATACCCCACACAACTATATCGGACTTCATTATGTATGTCGTGAGAAACGGATTAAAAGGGAACTTCTGCTAGAAGATAATAAGAATGGACGTTCTCAAACTTATGCTGAAACAGCGTGGCATGAACGTCGAGTTAACACAGGCGATTGTTGAGCCTACCTATCAAGGTGAAATTGTAAAGATTGATAAAGCAGTTGTATATACATCTGGGAGGGCTCGTATTAGTGAGAAAGACATTTCAAAAATCATTTCAATGACAGAGAAGAACGGAGGTACTCTTTCTATTGTTATTGTGCCCATCCCAGCATCTTCCACCATTTTGGCAACCGTTCGGCAAGAAAGCAAACGTATTCAGATCTTTCATACCGGACAACTCCAATTTGATATCTTTACGCATCGCAAGGTACCGCCTCATCGTATTCTGAACGAAGAAGAACGGAAGAAGCTACAAGATACCTACCATATCGAGTTTCCTGCCACTCAAATGCCACTGATTGATTCACAAGATGCCGCTGCCAAATGGGTAGGAGCAGTACCCGGAGATATCTTGGAAATTCTTCGAAAGAGTGATACCGCAGGAACAACACCCTACTATCGGTATTGTGTGGCAGACACCTCGCTTTAATCTTGGCACTTCATAATGGATAACTTCAACAAACTGCTGGATCAGTACAAGACACAGTATCTGAAATTTTTGAATAGTGGTGATGATTCCGCGAAAACCGCATACCAGAAAGCATACGAAGCAATTGAATCGCTACTCTCTGAAAAACAACAGGCTGTTCTTTCTGAAAAACGTAATCTTGCCCATTTTACGAAATCGTATCAGCAAAGTAACCAGGATTTACAAGATGTGTCTTCGGGAGCAGAAGATTTAATGCGGAATGCCCAAGATATTCATGATGATTATAAAACCGCAAAAAATCGGTATGATGATTGGACAGCAAATCCTCCTCCGATTGAAAATCAAATTGATGTTTCGGTAGGGTATGCGATTCTTTTGCGTATTGGTATTCTGTTAATACTTTTACCTGTTCTGTTGTATGCGGGTTATAAAGTTCCTGATTTAGCTGGATCTAGTTTTACACGAAGTTTATTAGGTCCTTACTCTGGAACACCTGGAAGTCCTTACATAAGAAATTTCCCATCTACACCACGGGCGTGGGGGTGGTAGGATTGAGCGTCAATGCCGATTCAGCAGATGATCCGATTTTATAGTATGAAAATATGAACAGCATAAATACTACTACCAACATAACCAGCACAGCTACAATGTATCCATAATAGTATGTTTTGTTCGTATCGGATTGACCCGACACACTTGACAATACATTTTGGAGCTGTACAACACTGTCCTGTTTATCTTGGAATCTCTGCATATTCTGCCTGAATTCTTGTAACTCTTTATCAAGATTCACAACTTGTTCCTGTGCATCGTCGTTCGTCTGATTCGCACCTTGCGACCATGCCGTCATCAGTTGCTGGACAACTCCTATTAACCGACCATTTTCGGTTGTAATGGCATCATACAGATCGGATCTCTTTTTCGAATCCTGTTCTTTCAAAGCTAGCCGGACTAATCTCTGGTAATTCTGTTTGGCATCTTCATATGTCTGTGTCGCACGTTGAAGATCTCCCAACCGCTGTTGTTCAAACAAATCAGAGCTCATATTATCTTCCTCAAACATAAATAATGATGTACGAAGACCAATCCCAGGCACTTCAACAGTACACAGAATCAACAACGGGTATACTGGGATACCTGAAAAATCAGCTAACAAGTATCGGTTTGTGGACGAATACACCAGGAGCTTCTCAGAAGGTGGTCTCTTCTGCCGGATACTCTTGGGCAATTGGTGCAGATAATTCGGTGCTTTACTATTGTAATGAACCATGTACGGGCAAGTGGGAAATATCACCACAGCGTTTTGCTGAAATAGGTAGAACTCTAATAGATATAGCTGCAGACAATCAGAATCTATACGTATTGTATAGTGAAATACTAAACGTTCCTGCACCACAAACGTCTACACCAACTCCTCCCCCGGTCGTTCCTCCTCCGCCTCCACCGCCCGCACCTGCTGCACCAACTTCAAAACCCGTATCGGGTTGGATGGACTTTTTTCCGTCGTCTATAACCGATACTCAACTAAAAGCCCAAGCCCCTACGAACCCCGCAGTATTTCGATTGGTGATGCTATTCAATTATACAACGTGGGCAGAAGTTATGTATTCGGTAACAACAAACTTCGCATTTGTACAGACTCTCGGAGGACCATTACCCGCAGCACCCGCTTCCATTCAGAATGATGTTGATGGAAAAGCACTCTTTGCAACGATGGATTTTTTTGCACTTAAAAATCTCCCCGTTCCAAATGTGAATGCTGCCCAACGAGCATTGATTGCGTCAAATAACAACGCACCCGCTGCTGTACAGTGGCTGGGTGTTCATGCAAATGACGCGGGTGTAACAGATGCGTTTCCAGTTCCAACACCACCATCTCCTCCTCCCCCACCACCGGTTGCTCCACCACCACCCGAAACACCCACCCCAATGATCCAACAAACTTCTTATAAAGTTATTTCGATGAGTGGAGACGGTTCAAAGCCATCCAATGCTATAAACACAGTTGTTATACCTTTTAAAGCTTCCAGTATTTCGGTAACAAACGGGTATTTGTGGGCATCGGGTGATTCCAAGATGGCATATTGTGCCAAGCCGTGTTCAGGTGGAGGATGGACAGTCAAAGATGATCCGCATAAATTGATGGGTGCAGGTGCCACATCTGTTTACGCAATTGATCCTAATAATGCTTCTTTGGTGAAGACTGATGAAACCGCACAAACAGGATGGGCTCCGGTTGCTGGTTTTGCAGGAGTTTCACCGGTAACGGTAGGTGCTGAAGCAGATAGTGTTGGATTGTATGCTGCCGATTCAAAAAATATGTACCGATGCGATGGAACATGTTCGTCTGAAGATCAGCTTCAAACTGTAGATACACAAGGCTTTATTCCGATCGGAGCAAAAGGTAGTATTTCCGTAAATCCAACTACGAAAAATGTGTGGATGGCAAGCTCAAGTTCCGGAACAGGCGGTAATCTTTTTCAGAGATTGGATGCTCAAAATAATCTAGATCCTGTATTAGACTATATTGACGAAAACCAAAACAATCGCGACCGTATTTTTAATTCTTTAGGGGGGTCAAGTGAGATTCAAACCTACAAAATCTCATCCGATATTGCCAAACGTGAATCAAATGAAGCGGTGAAAAAGGCAGTTGATATGGGAGGAAAACTAGACGATGTTGATAATAAACTAGGCTTGTTACAGCGAAAAGTTGCAACAGCTAAAAACTTTGGTGGAAATCTTACTGCGAGTGTCGTTCCTCTCCAAATCTTGTTGTTTGCCCTCGTGTTGATAACGATGCTCTACATTTTGACCGGTGCTATCCTATCGCAAACAATTTTGATGTGGACGTCTGTGATAATATTGAGTGTCGCATTTGGGCTCGCAATCTACTTCTCAACTACTACATAATGGCTGAGGTGAATGCGACAGGTATGCCCGATATACTGACAGCGACACAGAAACAGACAGCACAAGAACAACAAGTGCTCGCAGACTCCTTTAAACGCTACCAAGATGCTGCTCGAACGAAAGACGAAGATCCTGAAAATTACGAGGCGGCACGTATGCGGTATTTTGCATTAAAAAACGGTCCATCTTGGGCAGCACAAGAGCAAAAGCGTATTGCGGGAGATAAGCTGGATCCAGTTATCTCAAAATTTCGAGATATGTACCAATCGCTGGATTCAGAACAGAATGTACAGAGAGCGTATACGGACAGCGTTTCTACAATCCGTGATCAACAACAAAGCTTAGCAGATAATGCCGAGAAACACGTATCTTTCTTTGGAAAGTTGATTGACACTGAACAGCAGAAGAAAGGAGCATTTAATCGGATGGTCGAGTTAACGACACGCACACCTGCTGGAACAACTCCACTTCCGCAAGATGTCCCATTACTTGTCAAGTACTTTTCCGGATATCCTTCCTCCTTTTCCATAATTTTAGATGTATTGTTGTCGGTAATAATTCTCTTCACACTCTATTTGTTTCTGCGTAAATCTTCACTTGCTGCACAGGGAACAAGAACATTTTGGGGAAATATGTTTGGTTCCTACGGTTCCCCTGGTTTACGTGCTCCATTCTCTCCGCCTTTCTCTCCTTCTGCGGGTCCTGTTCGAACAACAACCTTCCGATAATCATCCTAATAAATAGTGTGTGGTTGATGATGGTGTAAAATAGATATTTTCGGCATAGACGGTAACGTTTCCAAAAGGAGAAAATACGCGACAATATGCTCCATCTGTTTGAAAACCATCAAAGGATGGCAAACTTATAAAGGATGAATACCATACGATATCATCATGCGAATCAAATACGATAATATTTTCATCTTTTCGGTATGCTCTCCAATCTGTGTACGATCCAACAAAGCCTTTTTTAGATTGAAGATACTCTTTGAATTCCAAAAAAGGTTTCCACTCTGGAATATCCGAGTCTGCGAAAAAAGGTATCCATACGTATGAAAACCGGCACATATAGTGGGATGTTTTTTGGGCAAGACTGGGTGGAGTTTGACGAACTTCAAATAAAAATGCGGTGATATTAATCCATTCTTGACGTGCTCTATTCAAAATTGTCTCAATCAATTTTTGAGCAAGTCCACCTCCTCTTTTTGAAGCGTCAACAAACAAATAATTTATGTAGCCAACCGTTCGTGATCGTACACTGCCTATCCATTTACCGTGTTTCGCAATGATTGTTCCTTGTCCGGGTATATATCCGATAAGATCGCCATCATCCATTCCATCTCGCATAATCTTGAAATGAAACCGCCACAAAGATAGGCACCATTGTTTGATTTTGATGGGCGTATCTTTCCAAAAACAAGTGGTTACCTCGTCCCATTTTTTGTAGGTGAAAGCAGAATCAATAGATTGACATTCAGGATTAGTAGTTTGAGTTGTTTGGATTGGAAAGGTCTTCCACATTTCTTAACACATTACAAGAGATGCTCTACTGGATTTTAGCATTGGTGGTATTGTTGATGCTCCTGGTCACGCAAATGTCGAAGCTTGACAAGGAGTATTTTGATAACGATGAAACAGGTGAGAAAACAATCACATTTGAAGATCCTTCCGATATCTACGATGATTTTTACGCCAAGATTTATGATCAGTTGTTTAGTACACCCGAACGCATCTCCTTTGAGAAAACGATGATTGAAGCAAATGCCCTCGCTGCGTGGCCAATCGCAGAGACAAAGATACTGGATGCGTGTTGTGGAACATCCCCACATTCGGAATGGCTATGTAAGACGGAAGTAGATATTGTAGGTGTTGATATTTCTGAAGCAATGTTGACTAGGGCTCGTCAAAAGTGTTCGAGGGCACGATTTTATCGAGGAGATGTTTCGCGAACAGAAACCTTTCCACCCAAGACCTTTTCACACGCAATGTTACTATACTTTTCGATATATCAATTCCAAAATCCCAAACTTGTGTTTGATAATTTGTATACTTGGATGAAACCGGGTGGTGTTTTGGTTGTACATCTTGTAAATCCGGATAAGTTTGATCCTATTTTGGATGCTGCGTCACCATTCGTTGCGTTTTCTTTACAAAAGTATTCCAAGGAACGTGTGATGGATTCGGAGATATCGTTTGACCAGTTTAACTACAAGAGCCGATTTATCAAAGATAAAGAAAAGGAAGGTGCGACATTTGAAGAGATTGTGACGTATCAAGACCCATCCAAAAATGAAGGCAATAAGTATCGTGAAAACAAGCACAGGATGTTTATGCCTTCGTTGGATGCTATGATGGACATTATCGCCTCATCAGGATTCTCACGACATGAAATGGTAGATATGGTAACTGCTGGATTTGAATATCAGTATTTAATGTTCTTCACTAAGTAAAATGGCATATTTGTTTGGAAAACATATAGCGGGTGGTGGCGGTGGGATCCCTGATCCGCTAACAGTATCAAACTTGTTTGTTACAAATATTTCAAATTTATCAACGATCAATGGAGCTGCGTATGTTCCGGGGGGTGGTGGTCCCGGCAACATATCGCAGTGGTCGACATGTAATGCTGTTTCTACAATCAATGCTGGTGGTAATGATATTTCAAATGTAAACGACTTGTATGTCACTGCAGATACTGTAACCGGCTACTTGTCTGTGCTAAGAAATGCAACCATAACTAGCAATCTGACCGTGTCCGGGTTGACAACTATACTTGATCTTTCTTATGCCGGGTTTACAGATCTATCGACCTATACACGCACAAATATCACATCTATCTGTGGTGCGATTAGCTCTTTATCGGGCACTGTTAACAACCTCTCTGGATATACCTACAGCAATGTGACCTCTATTTGTGGTGCTATCTCTTCGCTATCAAGCACTGTTAACAACCTCTCTGGATATACCTACAGCAATGTGACCTCTATATGTGGTGCTATCTCTTCGCTATCAAGCACTGTTAACAACCTGTCTGGATATACCTACAACAATGTGACCTCTATCTGTGGTGCTCTTTTAGGATATTCGACATCATTTACAACAATTACTCTGAATGTGTGTAGTTTAGCGACTTTATCAGGATTAACCGTGAACAACAACGTCACCGTATCCAACCTTCTGACAACATCGGGATTAACCGTGAATAATAACGTGAACGTATCCGGATTGACAACACTTTCAGGTCTCACAGTAAACAACAACGCTCAAATCATCTCAAATCTATCTGTGGGTACAATTAACGGGTATGCGTATCCGAATGTCCTGTTTGAGGGGTTTGGAACCAATATTATACGGGTCGATGTATGCGGAAACGATACGATCGCAAGTGCGAATAAATACATATACCCTTTCCAAACAATCAGTGCTGCTTTGTTGAACGCCGTTTCTGGAAATGAAGTATTTGTATCTCCGGGCACATACAACCAATCTTCTAAACTTGTGATACCTGCGGGTGTATCTCTTCGAGGTGCCAATACAAACGGCGTTTTCATACAGAATGTAGGAGCCACAACATCATTCACGCTGCTTGAAATGTTGTCAAATACTCGTATTGAAGATGTGACACTCACGCTAACTTCGCCAACACAGACTTTGTGTGGTGCCGATTATGTGGTAGTCGCTATGTCGGGCACAAACATCCCTTCGATAAAGTTACGAACAATGGTGATTAACGCAAATAATTCTAATATAGGCGGAAATGTATACGGAATTTATGCGAGTGGAGACGCAAATACGAATACAGCTATTCCCGTATCCGGTACAACAGTTCGCGGAACTACGATCAATGTGAATACATCCGGACAAACTGGGGGCGCTACTGCTAAGGGTTCGAATGCGCGGTGTATATATTCTACCGGTTCTAACAGAGTATCTATACGAGACACAAACTGTTTTTTGACTGGAACCAACTGTTCGGGGGCTACACTCTACGGATGTGAAACAACTGTTTCCGGTTCTTGGATGGATCTTCAATCATCTGCTATTGCTGCTGCAACGGCTGGGACATCCAATAACTGTTCTGTTGCTGAAATATCCCAAACAAACTCAAACAGTGTCATAACATTGGGAGCAACACACTTACTATACCATTCCGCAAACGGTAAGGGGTTCTCCAGTATCCAATTGGTAACAAATTTTATTTACGGTGTATATCAAACAACCAATTGGGACGGTAACTTCAATATGAACGGCTATCTGTTTCCAGGAACAACATTGCTAAGTGCTGTGGCAGCAACATCAACCACCGACGCATTTCCGTATACGGTACCTGAAGACTGTATCTTAACAAGAGTTTTGTTACGAGTAAATCCAAGTGCTATATTAGGCACAAACGGTGCTCCAATAATGCATGTTAAAATATTCACCAACGAAGACTTTGCCACACCGATTATCACATTAAGTTTAACAGGGACAACTCGCGTCGCAAAGAGTAATAACTTTAGTAAACGTTTGTTGGCGAACGATAGAATATATGTGAATATGTCTAACGTGGGTCAGGGTAGTGGTGGTGGTGGTGTTTCAAATGTAACTAATCTTTTTTCGGCTGTGGTAGATTTTGAACTGTATTAATCTATGTTTAATCAATGAGCTTCGGGAATATTAGCGATCCACGAACAGTCACAGATTTTCAAAACTTTACATTCTCAGGTCATTCACGAAAACTCGCTATAAAGTCACTACTTGAAAGTATTCAACTCGGTCACGCAGATTACGCGTGCTATTGGTCTCTCGAACTATTGTGTTCCGGATTAGTCAATTCATTGTGGATCACTCTGTTTGAAGGTGCTTCCCTGTCTGTTCACAGGGCATGTCCCAATCTTTTCACATACTTGATCACGCAGTATGAGACATTTCGGAGGATCCAAGATCAGTTTGATGTTGCTACTATGACCAATATCCGCAATCGTGATGATGCTCGGAGATTGGTGTGTGACGCTGCTTCTACCGTGGCGTTATGCCGTAAACAAAAACCCCTGAATCTTCCCACCATCAAACCTGCACACGATTTTGATCCTACCACCATTCGTGAAAATCTCCGAGCAACATCTCAACACCTTTCAGCAGCTATCTTAAAACAAGAAGATCCGTATGAGCTTCAAATACCGGTGAATGAACTGTGTTTTTCGTTACAGAATCGAGATACGATACGTTCACTGTATTGGACTGCGTGGATTTTTGCTTTTGCGAGAGAACGAAAGAAGCAGTCCAAAGAAGCTCTCACAATCGCACCTCGCCAAGGTACCTTAATTCCTCAAAAATATAGTCGAAATCTTGTATGGCTGATTTGGGATATTATTCATCAATATTCAGGTCAATCAGGATTTGTTGCGGGATATATTGATTGTCTTGAAAAGATGTATTGCTTTCAGTGGGAACCATCAGTATCAAGAGCTCGCCAAACCTTTTTAGTTTCTGCTATTGTTTTTTTAACAGAAAGTCAGGCATTGGATATTCGTGAACCCGCAAAACGATCCGAAGTAGAGATTTCAACTGTTTTAAGTGGTATTCCAAGATGGCTAGAATCCATCCAGGAAACACGAAATAGTTTCTCATCCCGTTAATAATGTACGAAAAACAACTAAAAGCAGCAGCCTTTGCGGGTCTTCTTTTCTACGTGATGTCCAACCCTATCACCTACACGATTGTAGATTCGGTTGTTACAACAATTCTTCCGTTGAAGGTAGCGTCGAATGGCAAGCCTACTGGTGCTGGGCTTGTCCTACATTCAGTAGTGTTTGCTGCTGTAACGTTTGTACTGATGCTTCTCTAAAAAACGGAATGGGTAACAAGGTAGTATAATGGATAGTATGGCATCGCCACTACGTTATCCCGGTGGAAAATCACGTGCAGTAAAATTACTGTGGGTGTTTCTCAAGAAAGAATATCCTGACACTACCGAGATCGCATCTCCGTTCTTTGGTGGAGGAAGTTTTGAATTGAAATGTGCTTCTACGGGAATCACAGTATATGGAAACGATCTGTTTGAACCTGTTTCAACATTCTGGCAAGTTTTGAAAACACAGCCTATTCAATTGGTACAAATGATTGAGATGTTTCGTCCTCTTTCAAAAGCGGAATTTTACAGACAACGACAATACATTACAACTGAAAAAGACCCTGTTTTAAGAGCAGCGTATTTCTTCGCAATTAATCGATGTTCATTTAGTGGATCTACGTATTCAGGCGGATTTTCACAACAAGCTGCGGATGGACGATTTACAGAATCGTGTGTTGAACGTGTTCGAATGACAAATATGCAAAATATTGAGTCTGTCACCAATCTTGACTTTGAAGACTTTATCAAAGAACATCCAACAAAGGTACTGTTTCTAGATCCACCCTATCTTATCAAAAACTACTTGTATGGACGTGACGGAGATTTACACCATGATTTCGACCATAAACGATTAGCAACATTATTAAAAACACGGACTAAATGGATATTGTGTTACAACGACTGTCCCGAAATCAGGGAGATGTATAGTGGATGTCGATTTCAATCTGTGAATTGGTCATATGGTATGAATACAACCAAAAAGTCCTGTGAAGTGCTTATATTTCCAGCGAAGGAGGGAATTTAGTTGCGTCATCTAATGAATATGGAGACGGAGGAGGAGGAGTTTTGATCCAAAACGATGTCATCACAGATGTCGGAATATCTTTTTTCGTGATTGGACATTTGATTCCGTGTCGTTTACAACGCACTCTTAATTGTGTCAAACATTCAAAGTAGGGAACTCCAAATCCACACACATCTTCTCCGGTATGGTAAAGTCCCAACCCTTTAATCTGAATGTATGAATTGCCTTTTTTGGAGTAGTATTCGGAAATAGAAGTGCGAGAAGCAGGGTACATTTCATCTTTGAATTGGGATGACACCGCTTCCCATTCATGAAACAACAAGGATTTCTTCTGAAGAAAGGGCGGGATATTTCCACCGAAGAGTTCGGTGTGGGCGATACAATCTTGAAACAGTGGGTTTGAAGCTACCAAAACACCATCTTGTAACACGGCACGACACTGTCCAAATTCTGCACCTTTTGTATGTTTTACTTCCACATCGACCTTGGTTCCCTTAAACGGAATCTGGATGTCGTTAACGTGTCTGTTAGAGCCAGCAGGAGTGCCAGTAAGTTTCAGCAGTTCGGAGATCAGCACTTCGTATTTTTTACCATTGATAGATGACATCATCCTTGTGCTCTTCTCACAAAACGAATCCAAATTTGTTTCCGTTTTGGAAGATAGTAAAATGAAGATCTTGTTCTTTGATACCGAGACTACTGGTCTTCCTCTTAGCTGGGGCAAGCCGGTAATTCCCGGAGTGTGGCCGGATATTGTTTCAATTGCGTGGATTTTGGCAGATGAACGGGGAGCATTGTTGAGTTCTGAATACCATATTGTTCGTCCAGCTGGATGGAAAATCCCGGAAGATTCAGTAGCGATTCACGGAATTACAAATGAAACTGCTCTTCAAGAAGGGCGTCTACTACGAGACGTTATGGGAGCATTTCGTGAAGCAGCATCACGGGCAGATTTGATTGTAGCACACAACATGAGTTTTGATCAAAGTGTTGTTGATAATGCGATTCGGTGGCGTCTGAGTTCTTCAGCAGTTATGCAAACGTGGGGAAAACGTCTGTTTTGTACGATGAAGCACGGAACGCCGATTTGTAAACTTCAAGGAACTGGACGATACCCAAAACGCCCAAAACTTACTGAATTGTATAAACACGCATTCGGAACAGACCCGGAATTCAAAATGCACAATGCACTCAACGATACACTCGTGTTGAAAGACGGGTTCTATAAACTGTGGAACCCGTTATGTTTACCCGCAGATTGTGATGTAATAGGTAAGAATGCCACAACTCCATCTCAAATCTCTTCAAAACTCGTCTTATCCCTTGCCGAAACCCCTGAAACAGTATGAAACAACAATGATTTGGAGTGGACAGGCGTGCTATGATGTAGTAGCACAAAAAGGCAGACGCTTTTTTGCTAATGGAACCCAAATGTTGATGGAAGAGGTTCCATATCCACAAACACTTAACAATGTCGAGCACACTGAAAAGGTTGTGTATACGCTCTATTCGGCTGTTCCGTTGATATGGAGTGAGAATAATGATTTATTTGTGGAAGTGTCGTGTTAAAAACGGGGTTATCCAAACATCTATCTAAAACAACGATGGAGATTCTCGAACTGTTTTATATTGCGTTGGGCACTATTGGAGTTCTGATTGTGCTTCACCTCGGTACATTTTGGATCGCACGTATTATCAAACCACCTGCTCCGAAAATTGTGTATGTTCAAGCACCACCAGCAGCAGTAGCAGCACCTCCGCAGGCACCGCAGGCACCGCAGGCACCGCCTCCTCCTCCGCCACCGCCACCGGTTTTGAGCGAGACCACACCTAATATACAACTACCTTTGTATGATACCCCGCCTCCGAAAGCTGTACCCCAGTTGGGAGCCCTCCCTCCGCCTCTCGAGACTCGGAACACGACCAAACAGTCCGGCGGTGATATCGGTCCCCCAAGGTAAAGGAACACCCGGTTGGTTATATCTTACCCGGAATCCACTACCCGAAGCATACTGGATTCCACGTACTGAAAATGCCACGCCAACACCAGTAAGACTTGTAATGGATGAACGATGTTTTGAAGAGACACTTTTTCGTGTTGAACGCACTTCCACGCATCTGTATATCGCAGATGTGTGGATGTGGAACGGAACTCCTATTTTTAACAGTAAAACATTCCAAGAACGTCAATCGTTTTTGGAGCGTGTATTTACCTTGTATACACCCTGTCCCGGATTTGAAACATATGCCTTGGAATTACGATCGTCATTGACGGATATACGAGGCACAGAATATTACACAACCGAAAAGGGTGCTCGCGGTATATTTGTAGAAAAGACTGGGAATATGATTGATATTGTGCGAACGGATGTCCCAGATGTCTACCGTCTTTCAAACGGAGGATATTTGCGTGTAAAAACACTTGAACTTTCAAAGAAGTTGCGAACCTTGGGAGCCGCGTTTACATTGGATTGTCAGAAGAATGAAGATGGCACCTGGTCGCCTGTTTCTTTCTAGCACAGTAACAAATGGCGAAGACTCGCAGAGCAAGCAGAGCACTCAAAGGCGGCGGATACAGTTTTAGTGGAGGATTACTGGATGCTTCGGCTGCGAATGGCGGTAATCCCGGATGGACTAATACTACTAGCACAGATTGTGGTGCCGTTGCAGGAAGAGGCGGCAATGATATGACAGGCGGAAAGCGTCGTCGTCGTCGGGGAGGAGCAGCACTAGTGCCAGGTCCTGACCCACCTCCATCCCACGGTGGAACTCGTCGTCGCCGAAGACGTCATCGTGGTGGTAACGCGGCGAATGCTGCACTAACAACCGGTCGCGGTGGAAACGGTACAATGGGAGGCAGCCGCCGTCGTCGCCGTCGTCATCGGGGAGGTAACGCACCGTATGCGGGCGGCAATAATCAGAACCCCGATCTCGCACAGCAGGTTCCTCGCACGAATTATTCGTTCGGAGGAGACGGTGTTGCTGGAATGGTAAATTGGACACCCGACAGCTACTAATTTTGTGATATACACACAATGAAGAACGTGAACGTAGATGTAGCTGTGGCGTCCCTTCTATTGCTAGGGTCTGTTTTCTATCTTGTCCAGAAGAACCTTGCGTATTTGAGTGTTTGGCTTCTTTTGATCACCAGTGTTCTTTCCTACGGAGCCCACATGAAATATACCCCTGCCGTATTGCTGGGTATCGGAACTGTTATGGCTGTCGTAATTATAAGCGGTGGTCGCTTACGAGAACGCTTCGAAGACAAGAACGAAGAAGAGAAATCGGAGGACAAGGACAAGAAGTCCGATGATCCTGAACCACATATGGATATGGGTACCACCATCATGAACGCGTATAAGCGTATGAAGCCCGAACAGGTTCAGCAGATGCAGGAAGATACGAAAGAACTTATGGAGACACAGCAGCAGTTGATGGAGACAATTGGGATGTTAGGTCCACAGGTTCAACAGGGTGCGGAGCTTGTCAAGACATTCCAGGGTATGTTTGGTGGAAACATTTCAGATATACTCAATCAAGGAGGAATATCGGAATAACTGATGTGATTTTGTGGCAGATCTCACCACAAATGGATTGGGTATCCGACACTGCTTAATATGTGTCACATACAAAAGTGTCCCAATGTTGTAGTATTCAACCATATCTGACCATCCACGTATCATAGCAATCAGTGTCTGAATTGAACCGAATGCGTACATGGCTATTTTCATATTGGAAGGCTCTTCCGAGTAGCCAAAATATAAGAGTACACTCGGAAAACACAAGAAACACACCCAAAAAAGAACATGCCCGATCGGGTGAATAACTAACTCGCCTAAAAGCATCAATCTCGAAAAGAAACTTGACGGTTCAAGCTTCTTTTCTAGTTCTAGGTATCTCCAAATTTTACTGTGCATTCTGGATTACAACTGGCTCAGAAGGAAACTCGACCTCTTCAAACGTTTCAGGATCCAAAATTCGCCAATTACCATCTTTCACAAATATGTTCAGGAATTCACGATCAATTACATTACCTGGGCAAATGTATGGAGCTAGTTCTGCTGTCATATCATTACCATTACATGTGATCATGTACCACGGTGGAGAACACATATCAAAAAGATGATAGTGATAATACCCTTTACGAGTCACACCTTTATGCCAAATCGCACGTCGTTCATCGGTACGTCCATTCGGGGCTGTACGTGTTGCTATATCGATGTTGGTTCGCATACTCTCCGGGAAAGATACGCGTTCCAATGTATAATCATCTGTAACCGTCATCCACTCATTTGAAAAGGTAGGTTCAGTGGGGAGTGGACATAATGATCGGTAGACGCCTCGAATATAGATCCACACGGAATGAAACGCTCGAACTGTTTGGTATAACATTACTGTTTTGAGACGTAATCTCTTTAATTACTTTGTAACTATCTTCATGAATTCGCGATCCAACTGAATACCCATGGCTACGGATGTTGCAAGGGACGTTACAACAAACGGAATCGCGACCAAAAACCACGAAACAACACCTAGATCCAACTTACAGAGAAGGTCGAGAACATAAATTGTGATGCCGCCAAAAACAACCTTGCTTGTTGCCGTAACAAGTGCTAGATCCGCAAGGTCGAATCCGAGGTGAACCGCCAAAAACAACGCATACAAGAACGCAGGTGGGCATAAACTATCCAAGAAACGCATTTTCACGCTTTGTAGGAAACACATATAATAATGAGCCAGAATCACAAAGTTCAACAGGTTATTTCGATGCTGGGGTGTTCAGAAGATGACGCGAAACGCTATTTAGACGAGTCCGATGGCGATGTTTTAAAGGCGATTGAAGCCAATGTGGTGATTCCGGTTATTTCGGGCGATCAACACATTCCTCTTCCTAAAAAGATTGATGATGGACTTGACCCAGAAGTCCGTGAAAAATTGAAAGAAGCACGTGCTATTTCAGATGGATTTACTTTCGCGCACCGAAACGACCTCCGTGGAACGCCAGGCGGGGCTGAGAAGCTGGGGGCGCCGGTCTCACTCCCGGCGTTGCTGGGGCAGCCACAGGAGCAGCCGCCGGAGGAGGTTGTCGTCTCTGTACCCCACCTCCCATAAACCGATTGGGTCCTACACGCATCGTTTGCTGTGTAATTGCGGTAGGTGCTCCCGACTTACTCTTATCGGGTGAGGGAAACTTCATAGCATACTCTATAAACTTCTGTTCAATCACACCTGCTTCTGAAAAGATATTCAAATCGGCTGTACAATTATATGCCCGATCTGAATAATCGTTATACCTTTCTGGGTTATCAAGCAGCTGAATACCAGATACCCAGTCATCGGGTGTATTTCTATCACATTGGATACCATTGTCTTGAATCCAATCGCGCATACCCTCGGTAGATCCCGAAGGGTACTGAATGTTGTCAACAAATGGACGCGTATACAACGTTGGAATGCCGTTGTACATTGCTTCAAATGCTACACGACCCCACGATTCATAAAACGATGGAACCAAAAGAATACGAGTCTTTCGTAATACAACCCGAATATCATCTTGAATGTCCATCCATTCAATGTTTGGTAGATTTGGAACGTTGATATGGTTGTAGTAGGGTTTCACACCTAAAAACTTGCGTTGGGGAAATAGTTGAGCAAGTCCTACAAAAATATGCAATCCTTTCAAAATATTCGCATTGATAAGTGTGATACAGTCTCCGGTGGGTCGTTCAGGCTTTGTAAACAACCGAAGTTCACTTTCAATCAAAATAGGACGTACAATCCGTGTTTCTTTGAATGAAGATGCGATCGGATTCTCTAAGATTTTGTCGGAAATGTGCTTTGATACAAACCATAAAAACTCTCCCCAATTCCCAGAACGTTGACAAGTGGTGATTGACTGTCGATCCTCTCCAAAGTGCATTGTGACTACCAATGGCTTTTCATACTGTTCATTCAGTCGACGCACTGTTCCCAAAAATGGAAAATGGGGAGATGACCACACATGCGATGCTCCCAAATCCTTGCCAGCATTTTCATAGTATACAAACGGAACACCGCGATACACTCCGGATCGTGGAAACTTTGAAGCGACTGTCACGAAAAGAATCGTGTGTCCACGAGCCTGAAGAACACGTGCCAGCCAATAATCGTGAAAAAACGCACCGCACGGATCAGGCATCTTATTCGCAAAGAAAATGATCCTCATTTATAGTTTATTTCACATCAGATTGATGCCGAATAAGACGCGTTGGATCACCTCCGCGAACCCAATCCGAATGAACCCAGTTATCAACGGTGGAAATCTCCTTCTTTACCGAGGGCAAAAGAGGGTCATACTGATTGGCAAAAAATTTGTCAGAGACTGTGGAACACTCTTTGCGTGAGCGAACTGGAACACTCTGAATCAGTTTGCTCTCAGTATCTTTCTGATCTTGCGGGGCACCTCCACTCATATACGGAGTTGTAGCCCAAGGTCTCGCAAATGTCTGCTGAGGTCCTTTCGGTCTCTGCGTATTCTCGTCTCCCAACATCAATCTAGAAAACAAGTCAATGTCACAACCCCCAGCAGCAGTATTACCATAATTCCCCGTAAAATTCATCGTGACATATGCGGAAGCAAAATCCCCAGTCTTGGCGGGATCCTGGCACGGATTTGGATTTGGTCTTGCTGTGGACAGGTAGTATTCTTGCTGAGAAGCGTTGTCAATCGCATCATACTGCATCTGACGAGTATCTGCCTTAGGACGAGTAGGAGCATAAAACCAAGACAGTGGATTAGAAGACTGAGGCTCCTGGTCAGTCATTTGTTCTACTGCTATAAAAAGTAAAACGGATATACTGTCCGTGCTATTCTATCAGAGACTACTATGGTGGTTCTACAACCTTGTGATTGGATTGAACATGATACCTACGGCAAATATGTCGTAGATGTCTATGGAAGAACAGACGATTTTGCAGCAATGGTTCGTATTGAAGGGTTCAAACCTTATTTGTACGTTGTTCCAGGCGACAAAACAATCGCAGAGCTGAAATCTCGTCTTCAATCTGAAAAGATCCAAAATACGATTGTAACAGCTCATCAAAAGTTTGATGCGTATGCTGGATTCAACAAGTATGCTTCAACGCTTGTTTGGAAGATTGAAGTAGAGAGTTTACAAGGATTTCGCAATGCCTCTCGAATCTGTAAACAGATGTTTGATCGTGTATACGAAACCAACTTACCGCCGTTTCTTCGCTTGTTTCACGAGTGTGAAATTGGTCCCGCAAGTCCTATTGCGTTTCAGCCTTCACGCCGAATCAATAAAAACTCTTGGGCAACCAGTGTGAAAGATGTCAAAGGTGATCCGTCCAAAACCATTCCCCTAAAAGTAGCTGCGTACGATATTGAATGTATGTCCAAAACAGGTGCGTTTCCACAAGCGACCAAACCATGGTCCTATATTGTCGAGCACTTCTTTGAAGATCTTGATAAGGACGACGATTCAACCCTGTCAGACACCCTGATTAATCGACTGCGTATTGAAGGAATGGTGATTCCTCCGCGTTTTAAAGAGACACGTATCATTCCCTTCCTTGAATTGCCACGTATTCAAACCATGATTGATAAGCAAAACAAGGCAGCGTTTGTTTCAGAGCTTGAAACACTTGTTGGTCGTCAAATCGGCGATCCTATTATTCAAATTGGTGTCACAGTACGTTGGAGTAACGCAATGCTCACAAATATGAAACGCCGAGTATTTGTGTGGGGGTCTGTAACTCCCCATCCTGAATATGTCGCGTGTGATTCTGAATCCGATGTGATTGCTTCATTCGTGGAGTTTCTTCAAGAAGAAGATCCCGATATCTTGTGTGGTTATAACACCTACGGTTTTGATGACAAATATTTGAATGACCGTTCTACTGTCAACGGCTTGAAACTCAAATATGGTCGAGCAGATACCTACGGAGATCCACTTGAACACAAAACCTTTGAACTCGCTTCGGGGAAATACAATGTCAATTATCTGAAGATGCCCGGTCGTCTCTCGGTAGATCTACTGCTGAATATGCGTCGCGAGCATAATTTGGATAGCTATACACTCGACAATGTCGCCTCCACATTCTTGCGTGACAAGGTTGTTCGGGTTGAGGGATCCACCATCTTCACCAAAAATACGAGGGGATTGACAGCTGGAAACTATGTAAAGTTTGATTTGGTTGGAAATACGATGGATCCGTTCCGTGAAGGTGCAAAGTTTGAAGTTGTATCTGTTCAACCGAAATCATTCACAATTCGAGAAGAGCTCCTGTTTGAAGGTGATGTTGAGTGGTCGTTTACCAAAGACGACATTTCTCCCCAAGATATCTTTGATAAACACGAAGGTGGTCCTGAGGATCGAGCATTGGTAGCGAAATACTGTATTCAGGATTGCGATCTTGTCCTTACTTTGATGGCAAAACTTGACACGCTGATTAATGCCCGCGGTATGGCAGATGTTTGTTTCGTACCACTTCAATACTTGTTTCTGCGTGGACAAGGAATCAAGATCTTCAGTCGTGTCGCCTACGAAGCTTCTAAACGTTCACAAATTATTGTTACACAAGAATCGTTTGAAGGTGATGCAGGATATGAAGGTGCGATCGTGATTGAACCGCGTATCGGGATGTACCTTGATACTCCCGTCGCCGTTCTGGATTTCAACTCACTCTATCCTTCCTCAATGATTGGTGAGAATCTGTCTCCTGATACCTTGATCTGTGTAAAAACTTATAATAACGATGGGAAATTGACTCGTCGCGAAGGTTCCGAAGATTATAAAGGTATTCCGGTGAACGAAGTATCCTACGATATCAAGAAAGAGGAAGTTGTGATTGGAAAGTGTGTATGCGTGTATGTCAGACCGAACGAAGACAACGAGCTCTCTACCGGCTTGATTCCTCGATCCCTGGAAATCATGTTGAGCAAACGAAAAGAAGCACGTAAAAAGATGGAAGATCCCCTAGTGGATGACGCTCAAAAATCAGTATATAACGGTCTTCAATTGGCGTACAAGGTTGTTGCGAATTCAATTTATGGTCAAATGGGTTCAAAGACATCGCCGATCCGAAAGATTTGTGTGGCAGCGTGTACAACTGCGGTAGGTCGTCGACAACTCTTGTTTGCCAAGTCCACAGTCGAGACAGAATTTGGAGCAGAGGTCATTTATGGAGACACGGACTCTATCTTTGTGAAATTCAGTGGGAAAACACTCGTCGAATCAATAAATCTTGCTAAACAGTCTGCGGAGCTCATTACGAATCGATGTCGCCATAGGGCATTTGTGATTGGTTACGAGAAGACATTCTATCCCTTCATCTTATTCTGTCGGAAGCGTTATGTAGGAATGAAATACGAAGAGGATCCTACAAAGTGTTACAGGGCATCGATGGGTATTGTTCTGAAACGACGTGATAATGCCCCCGTTGTCAAAGATGTGTTTGGTGGTGCCCTCGACATTCTCCTGATCCAAAAGAATGCCAAAATTGCGGCTACATTCGTCAAAGATATGATTTCAAAAGTTGTCAAAGGCGACTTTCCCCTAGAAAAGTTCGCAATCACCAAACAGTTGCGTGACGATTATGCCGCGATGAAGGAAGGCTATACAGGCAAAGCAACATTGCCTGCTCATCGTGTACTTGCTGATAGGATGACAAAGCGCGATCCAGGTAATGCCCCAAATGTAGGCGATCGTCTGAAATTCGTTCATATTCAGACTGATAAGAAATTGCAGGGAGATCGTATCGAGAGCATCGAGTATGTTCGGGAGAAGAAGTTGCCAATCGATACACTACACTATGTGACCAACCAAATCCAGAACCCGGTTGCTCAGTTGTTTGCTCTGTGTATTGATGATTTGGAAGGTTACAAGGAACCATCACCTTCATATAGTCGATTGTATGAACAGTATTATGAGAAATTGGAAAATGCTGAAGAAGCGACTCTGAAAGTATTGGCACACAAGGAAAAGCATCTGGACAAACTCCTGTTCCTGGATGCACCTTATATTCAGAATGTTTTGGCTCTTCAGAGAGGGGAGCGCACGATAAATTCTTTCTGGCGAGTTAAGAAATAGCCTTTAACAATGGGCAAAACTCGGAAAATATATTACCCTAAAAAGTATTATAGGGGATTAACGCTCAAAAACAAAACAAGACGAAGACACGAAATACAAAAGTATGGTTCGTTATCTTGGACAAATCCGAATGCTTATAAGGGCTTTAAAACAGACATTGGCGTCAAAACTAAAAAATCAAGTTATACGAAAACATGGAATTCAAAGTTTCCAAACGCCAATTCATTAGAACAAAAATCAAAGGTTTCAGGTGTACCTTTAAAGTTTATTAAAGAGTCTTATAATCGAGGTATGGCTGCGTGGAGAACTGGGCATCGTCCAGGTGCTACACAACAACAGTGGGGGTACGCACGAACAAACTCACTTTTACTTTGCGGAAAAACTTTTGATACGGCAGATTCAGACATAGTTAAACGTGCGATTAAACAGTCTAAAACGGCAAAAAAATGGTGGAAATCCTGTTTGTGAGACACTTTAAGATTGTTGTATACTACATACAATGGCTGTACAACTTCAAGTACTGCAAAATCTAGCGGAGGCTCGTAACAACTATTTTTGGTATAGAAGACATCATCATGATGAACGGCAATTTTTGAATAATGAGACGCGTATTCTGGATGCTTTGGAACGCGAAGGTATTAGCAACGCTATTCTTCAATTAATCACGATACCAATTCCAGGTGCGATGGATCCGGTTATAGTTGCCCCAACAACTCAGCAACGTGATGCTGGCTTGATTCCAAATCGGGGTCCGATGAATGCTCCGTGTGCGATATGTCAGGAGACGTTAAGTGGTGGTGGATCTGTATCAACTCTGCGAAACTGCGGTCATAGCTTTCATCAGAACTGTGCCAATACATGGTATAGTCGAAGTGTTTTTTGCCCGCTTTGTCGAAATGATATACGCACAACAAACGCAAACCAATAAATGTCCCGTCCTCTTGTTGTGGTTTGTACGCCAACCTACAATCGCAGATTTGCTCTGAACTTTTCAGCTGAATGTTATAAGCGTCAGACATATCCGAATCTACATTGGATTATCTTGGACAATTCCACCGATGAGGAAAAGAGCTGGGCTCCAATCCAGGAACGAAAGGATATTCCGCATACCTATATTCATATTGAAGGTAAGAAGCCGATTGGATATTTGCGGAATGTTTGTCTTGAAGAAGCCCTGAAACTCAACCCTACCTACATCGCATTTTGGGACGATGACGATTTTTATGTCAAGCATCGTATTCAGGCAGGTGTTGAAGCACTTGAAAAGGATTCCACAAAAGATATTATCGGGTGTGAAGTCTTGCCTGTATTTTTGTCAAAGGAGAATGTGTTGATGGAGACTGGTCCTTATGGTCAGAATCACTCGACGGCGGCAACGTATTTGTTTAGGGCATCAATTGCCACAAACAGACGGTTTATTCCCGATGCTGAAAAAGCAGAAGAAGGATCTTTTACACGCGATTGGACGCTTCCGATGTGTATGCTTCCAGCAAAAGATGTGATTTTAGTGATTGGGCATCAGTTTAATACTGTAAACAAGAGTCAGATGCTCGCAAATCCAGCAAAGTTTGCTGCTCGTATCACCAATGACGCTAACGCAAAAAACATTGTTAGGTTCCAGTGGATAAAAGACCCCGTATTATGGGACTTGTTTTGTAAAACATTTCTTCTTGCTTGAGAAGGTCAACAATACAATCTCCCGACATTGTTACAACTCTGGGCTTGTCCGATGTGCCATATTGAACACGATGTAGGATACGTCGCACATCGTGTTGGCATTCTTTCACTATACCTAAAAACTCATCAAAATTTTCAGGGAGGTGTGTTTTTAGTACATCATAAATTGTTCGAGCATTCAGTGGCATACATCGATGAACACAAACGTGTTCCGATGCACGCTTAAAAATGACGGGAGTTTCATTTGCTGTACACAATATTGGAACTTGACGTTCAGGATCTTTAATCCACTCTAGAATCTTGCGTTGAGCATGTGGATCACTTCCATCCACTTCATCAAGAATCACACACGTTTTACGAGGCACTTCATACTTTAGAATGGATGTGAATGAGATTGCGGCGCGACATGATTCACGTAGTCTTGAAACGTCGTCGTGGGAACGAAGAGATCGTGAGGCGTTAATTTCAAGAGGTTCATATCCACACGACCGAGCAGCGGCTAATACGAGAGTGGTTTTACCAATACCGGGTGTTCCACCAATCAAAACACTATAACAAGGTATGTTTCGAGTAAGGTAGTTTTTTAAAGTGTCTTTGGCTTCTTCATGCCCTATAATTTCATCAAATGTAGAAGGACGATAGGACTCGGACAACATATCTGTAGATTGAGTACACACTGTAAATTAGGAACACATTCCCTTCCATGAAGTTCCGCACGATTTAGCAATATCGCATCGTTGTTCTGGATCGATATATGATGAAGACATGAACGACTTACATGGTGTTGAATACTGCGGGGTACAGTAATCTGTATCGGGATCATAACTCCAACGATTTGGGCACGGTGTTACCCAATCGCGTGGTGGAAGAACCACCGTGGGTTTTAAATAAAGATAGACGTATGCAAACAAAGCAAATATTGCTATTGTAGTCCCAACGATAATACCATCTTTCAGGTATTTACTCGTCAAGAATCCATTAATATATCTTGTTCGTGTTGCGGCGTCCATAGTTCTCTCTACTTATTGTAAGAGAGGAATGTCTGCCCCAGCTGCTCGGCACATATGTAATACGTACTATATAGACACACCCCACCCAATCGTACAGCATCACATCGACTCGTTTGATGATTTGCTTACTCGTCAGATTCCGCTGTTTATCAAGGCTTCAAACCCTATTAAACTACTACTGCCTTCTGAAAAACGATCTATTGAGATTTGGGTAGGTCGTCGCGATGGTTCGCATATTCGTTACACACCACCACTCGATGAACTTGAATTAGCTGTGATGCCAAATACATGCCGAACTGAAAACAGAACATATGCCATCGATGTCAAGGCAGATATTGAGTTTGTATACACGTTTGAAACCGGAGCACCCGAAGTCATGCTATTTCAAGATATCATGATCGCACAGATTCCCCTGATGCTCCGATCAAAGTTCTGCCATCTTTCTGCTCTTAATCCCGATCAAATGTATGAACAGGGTGAGTGCCGCCATGAACTGGGTGGATACTTTATTATTGATGGTAGTGAGCGTGTATTGTTATCGCAAGAACGGCTTGGAAACAACCTGTTTTATTCAGGAAGTAAAATTTATAAAGCGGTAAAAGGTGAAGATGTTGTAGGTGGAGAAACGCGTGAACGAGGTGAAGATCGGTCGTTTTTTGGAGCGATCCGAAGTGCTTCCGAAGATGGTATTCGTAAACCTTCATCACACTACTTGGAGATTCCACCAAAACCAAGAGAAGTCGATCTTAAAGAAGCAGAAGAAAAAGAGATTACGGATTTAGGTGCGACAAGACTTGGTGTGAGTGGTCGTATACCTGTTCTGACACTCCCCGGATTTAAAGAATCAATTCCACTCATCTCGGTATTCCGAGCATTCGGACTCTCAAATGACAAGGACATTTACGACACAATTTTGGCGGGTATTCCCGATAAAGATCGTTCGTTGTACGATGATATGTTTATGCAGTTTGTGTTATCGCATGACCGTCGTCTAGACGATGATAACATCAACGATTTATCGATTCTTAGAAGAACAACAAAGACACGCAGTATTGAAGAAGTTTTTTACAACTTACAGGTCTTGGCATTTCCACACATTGAACAAGATGAAGATACTGCTGCAATGTATCGTAAAAAGGCATATTGTTTAGGCTACATGACACGAATGGCGATGGAGAGTGCGGCAGGAATCACAAAACCTACCGATCGTGATCATTTCCGGTTTAAGCGTTTTGATGTTTCGGGTGATCTTATCTTTCAGGAGTTTCGTGTGGCATACAATGATATTTCGAAAGCAATGACTCTTGCGTTGGACACACGTCTTCACTTTGAAGAACGATTGTACTCGGGTCGAAATATCACAAATCTTGTACAGCGTGAAAATATCGGATATTACTGGAAACACTATACCTTCATGAACAGTTTGTCAAAATCATTCAAGGGTAAATGGGGTGGAAAAGACGGAGTATCGCAGATTCTGAGTCGAGTATCTATGTTGGGCACTATTTCGCAACTCCGAAGAACAAATTTGGATATGGATGAAAGCTCCAAGATTTTGGGAGCACGTAGATTACACGGAAGTTCGTTTGGATTTACATGTCCTTCTGATGTACCTGATGGACGCAGTGTTGGAATGGTGAAACATTTCGCACTCTTAACAACTGTGTCCACCTCCTCTCCTCGTTCAGAGATCGCGTCCGCATTACGATCATTTCCTCATTTTAGACCTCTTTCAACCATACATCCATCTTCGTGGAATCCTTCATGGACGCGTATTCGTCTGAATGGTGATATTATGGGTGTTTCTACACGCGACACAATTGAGTTGTACCGAATGTTGATCGATATGCGTAGGAAGGCAGCGATAAGCCCATCTGTTTCAATCGCTTGGAATCGTACAGACAACGATATGATTTTAGCAACGGATCAAGGTCGTACAATGCGCCCACTCTATCGTGAAGGTGTTACACATGACCAAGTTTTGTCAAAAAAGACATGGGATACTCTGAGAGCCTACGCGTTTGATTTTGTAGATGCTGAAGAATGTGATACAGTCCGGATCTCGTTGGCTCCTTTTAGTGCGACAAACCCTTCTGAAATTCATGGTATTTTTATGCTATCTCCTCTATCTTCTGTTATCCCCTTCTGCGATCACAATCCTTCTCCGCGTGTGTGCTTTTCGTGCGCTCAATGTCGGCAGGGCGCATCGTGGTTCCACAGCAATTTCAACAAGAGATTTGATACAATCACACTTATTTTGAACAGTCCTCAACGACCCATTTGTGAAACGTGGGCATACCCCCACATGCTTGGGAGAGGAGGTTGTATGCCCTACGGTGAAAACGCAATTGTAGCTATCGCCACATATTCGGGATACAATCAAGAAGATTCCGTGATTCTCAATCGTAATTCATTGGATAGAGGAATGTTTCGCACAACATATTTCCATTCGTATAGTGCCTCCGAAGAGATGATTGATCCAAACGCAAAAATACATACACAGATCGCAAATGTTGCTTTGAACCCACTATATTCCGAAACTGTAAAAACAAAGCCGGATAAGGATTACTCGAAATTGGATGAGAATGGCTTTATCAAGTTGGGTTCACACGTTGATGAAAATACTGTGCTTGTAGGTATGGTTTCGCCATCTGTGGATGCCACCGGTGTAATAAAAGGACATTCGGATGTTTCGTTGACACCTAAACGAGGACAGACGGGTATTGTGGATGGAATTCAAGTATACAATCTGAAAGACGGTATTATAGGTGTGAAAGTCCGAGTAGCGGAATCAAGAGGTCCTATTTTAGGAGATAAATTCAGTTCACGAGCAGGTCAAAAAGGTACAGTGGGTATGATTATGCCGGATTCAGATCTTCCATTCAACTCGAAAGGATTGAGACCTGATTTAATACTGAATCCACATGCGATTCCTTCGCGTATGACTACTGGTCAACATCTGGAATCAATGAGTGCTCGTATCGGTAATACTGTGGGATCCCTCATTGACGCAACACCCTTTACAGCACAAAATCAAGTAACCGAATATCGTGAGTTGTTGTTGAAACACGGATTTGAACCGAATGGATCGGATATGATGTATAACGGAATGACTGGCGAAATGATGGAAATGGAGATCTTTTTGGGTCCTGTCTACTATCTTCGTTCAAAATTGATGGTCGAAGACAAGATTAATTACCGAGATACAGGCTCACGAACGCTTTTGACACATCAACCACTCGAAGGAAGAAGTGCGGGTGGTGGATTACGTATTGGAGAGATGGAACGTGATGGGTTGATCGCACACGGTGTATCAGCATTCATTCAAGAGAGCTTTATGAAACGTTCAGATGAACATGAGGTGCTCTATCAGCCATCAAGTGGATTGCTAGATACAACGCAAAAAGGTGAAATTGTTACACTCAAAATGCCCTATGCCATGTCATTGTTTATCAAAGAAGTAGAGTCTATGCATGTGAGTACATATATCAAAACTGCTGAGCTATAGTGTGTAAGAGACCAGGAAGAACAGCATTCCACAAAATTGTTTTTACTGTATGGTCTCCTAAAATAACGAGGAATACATAAGTATCCAAAAGAAGCCATACCGGTGTCTCGGTAAACATAAATGTATAAGACGATAAAATTCCAAACATAGCCATTTTAGTCTCTGGAAACACCTGTGCTACCAACTGAACTGCTAAAAGACAATTCAGTCGAAAGTACTGTTCTGGAGTTCCATTAACAATTGAAAGAATACCGTACAATGCGATAACAGCTTCAATCATCTACTGGTCAAATTCTAATCCTACAAAACAGATCCGTTTTAAGTGAAGCTACGTATACAGTACAATGTTCGTTTTGAAGCGTAGTGGTGTTCGTGAGGAGGTTTCGTTTGATCGTATTTTGGAGCGCATCAAGAAGCTCTCGACCGGTCTAGACAATGTCAATCCTACACTGGTAGCACAAAAAGTATGTTCACAGATTGAAGACGGTATCACAACTGCCCGTCTCGATGAATTTGCTGCTGAAACGTGTGCGATGATGCAGGCACGTAACCATCCGAATTACGGCGTGATTGCTGCTCGTATCGTGATTGATAACCACCAAAAGAACACACCACCAACATTCAAGGACTGTGTGGATATCTTGTTCGCAAACGGCATTGTTTCTGAAAAGATTGCGTTTGTCTCGGCAAATCCTGAAATCCAGGAAATGATTGTCGATGATCGCGACTTTATGTTTGATTATTTCGGATTCAAGACACTTGAGAAAGGTTATCTTCTAAAAAAGGATGGGGTTATCGTTGAACGTCCTCAATATATGTGGATGCGTGTAGCTATTGAAATCCATACAAACTCTGAATTTGTGCCGAATCTTCAAAAGATCAAGTCTACCTATGACGCACTTTCACAGGGTTATTTCATCCACGCAACACCAACACTCTTTAATGCTGGAACTCCTCTGCCACAGCTATCTTCGTGTTTCCTGGTAGAAATGAAGGATGACTCGATCAAGGGTATTTATGATACTCTCGCAGACTGTGCCCAAATCTCCAAGTGGAGTGGAGGTATTGGGTTGTCAGTACACAATATCCGCGCAAAGAACTCGCGTATCAAGGGAACAAATGGCAAGACATCTGGGATCGTTCCTATGTTGAAGGTCTTTAATGATACCGCACGCTATGTGAACCAGGCTGGAAAACGTAATGGTTCATTTGCGATCTATGTTGAGCCATGGCACGCAGATATTGAAGACTTTATGCGCTTGAAATTGAATACAGGTGCTGAGGAGGATAGGGCACGAGACTTGTTCTATGCTTTGTGGATCCCTGATCTGTTTATGAAGCGTATGGAGCAGAAACAAGACTGGTCTTTGTTCTGTCCCAACGAATGTCCTGGATTATCCGATTGCTGGGGTCCTGCGTTTGAGGAACTCTATGCTAAATACGAACGCGAAGGAAAAGCACGCAAGGTGATTCCAGCACAAAAACTCTGGACAATGATTTTGGACGCCCAAATTCAGACGGGAACGCCCTATCTGCTGTATAAGGACGCGTGTAACTCAAAATCCAACCAACAGAATTTAGGCACAATTAAGAGCAGCAATTTATGCGCCGAAATTGTTGAATATACGGCTCCTGACGAGACAGCCGTGTGTAATCTTGGAAGTGTTGGTCTTGCCAAGTTTGTTCGTAAAGACAAGACGTACGATTTTGAAGGGTTGCGAGATTACACGTCTCTTTTGGCAGAAAATCTCAACCTTGTTATTGATCGGAATTACTATCCCACAGTCGAGTGTTCGCGTTCCAACTTCCGCTCACGACCGATTGGGATCGGAGTACAAGGATTGGCAGATGTATTCGCAAAGATGGGTATTCCTTGGTCATCCCCTGAAGCTGCTTCTTTGAACCGAGAAATCTTTGAAAATATGTATTATGCTGCTATTTGCAGGAGCGTAGCTGTTTCATACAATACCTTGGTAAACAAAGGACACGAAGGATCCCCGGCAAGTGAAGGAAGACTACAATATGCGTTGTGGGGCGAGAAGCCTACAAAGACGCCATATCTGAATTGGGAATGGTTGGAAAGTAATGTAAAGAAGGTTGGATTAGGTAACTCGTTGTCGATTGCGTTGATGCCAACCGCATCAACATCCCAGATCTTGGGAAATAACGAGTGTTTTGAGCCGTTTACTTCCAATATGTACGTTCGTCATGTATTGGCAGGGGACTTTATCGTTGTGAACAAGTATTTGGTTGCCGATCTTTCAAATCTTGGATTGTGGAATGCCGAGATGCGAAATATGATTATTGCGTCAAATGGTAGTGTTCAGAACATTGAAGGTATTCCAGCAGACATCAAAGAACTTTATAAAACAGCGTGGGAAATTCCTCAGAAGATCTTGATCAATATGAGTCGCGATAGGGCACCGTTTGTATGCCAATCTCAATCGCTCAACCTGTTTGTAGCAGATCCTACATATGCTCGTATATCGAGTATGCATGTGTATGCGTGGAAGCAAGGTTTGAAAACTGGATGCTACTATTTGCGAACAAAGGCAGTCGCCTCGGCTCAACAGTTTACTGTCGAACCTTGTACCATGTGCTCTGCGTAAAAAAATCTCGCTTTCCAAGTATAAAACAAATGTCTGGTTTAAGTCCTCTTCCTCTTGTTGATGGTGGTGTTCAGGTAACTGTTGCTCCTACGGGCGGTCGTCGTCGCGGAACACTAAGAACACGTCTAGGTGCGGGTGAGGGTGACGACCTAGGTGGTCGCCGCCGTCGCCGCACTCGCCGTGGTGGCGAGGATGGTGGTCGTCGTCGCAGACGCCGTGGTGGACAGGGTGATGGTGGTATAAAGGGTGGCGAGGAACCAATGGGTGGTCGTCGTCGTCGCCGTGCTTCTCGCCGTGGTGGCGAGGAGATTACTCCAATGGGTGGCGAGGATGGTGGTCGCCGTCGCCGCCGCTCTCGCCGCTCCCTGTATTAAGAAAGCTGTTCCGCAATACGTCCTAACATTTTATACAAATCATCTGTGAATCCAAAATGACATCCGTTTGGTTCCATACCTTTCGGTGCTTTTCTTGATGATGTCGTTCGTGGATGAACTAAACTTACAATAACTTCCTGTGGAGAAATCTCCCGACACATATGTTCGCGACCGCGAATAAATGCGTCACCTTCCGCTATTTTTACTTCATCCGGAAACCCTTTCTCTTCCCAGAACGTTTTTTTGTACGCCATTGTCGCCTCCGATACTCGCTCCGATTGTGTCAGATGTTGGGGAGGAACATTCATAAATGAAATCAGATTTTTGATGTCATAACACGGAATTGTGGAACAGAATACAGCTCCTTTACCTCCTCGCATAAGCATACTCACTCGAAACAGAATACTGTTGGGCGGATAAATATCATCATCGTCAAAATGTACAATTACTGGAAACTTTGCCAGATGAGCTCCCATATTCCGCTTCTCCGCAATCGTTTTTCCCTGCATCATCAAAATATGCCTGGCGAATGGAATGTGTTTGATCTTGTCTTCACACGTATCTTTCCCATCATCCAACACAATCCACTCTAGTTTATCGGTGGGATAGCATTGAGAATCTACACATCCCGCACACAATTCCATGAACGCAACTCTGTCCCGTGTTGGCGTTACAATTGTGACACCTGGCAATTCAGATTCGGGTGTTGAAGACGCTTCTAACGAATACTCGCCAATATCCAAGCCAGTAATGGCAGTACGCATCGACTCAATCCACGCAAGATGTTTTGAACGATACATTTCTGCGTTTTGGGCAGACATACGCTTCTTCTCTTCTTCAGATAACCCCAAATACCGATCAAAACCTCCAAAAACATCTACAACACGCGTAGAATACAAAGTATCGATCCGATCTGAGGGAATCACTTTATTACGAGGAATCCACATAGATTCGTAACCCAACTCTACAAACGCAGGAATATCATTCAGCATACAGATACATCCGGTTGAAGCAGCTTCATTCACAGCATGTCCAAATCCTTCACCGGCAGAAATACATATTGCCAATCCACATTCTGCCAAGAGAGCATCGTACTCTTTCTGATGAAGGGTATTTGGATGTAAGACAATCTTGTTTTCAAGACCGGGAGGTACCACAACATTCATACGAGTGCTGTCGTATACAACATTCAATTCAGGAAGAAGAGATGTGTCGGGTGTAAGACGGTATGAATCAATTACAATTTGAGGATGACGAAAGGTGTTTTTACCTGCCACTACAATCGCTTTCTGATAATTCTTTGGCGACTCGTTTTTTGATATGGATGTCCATCCAATGTGGCGTACAGACGTGTTGTGCGGAGCAAATAAAGCAGCAGAATGTTCCGTCTTACACCATATATGATCAAGCTGGGAAAAGTACGGAGTCCATGAAGTGTATGTCCATTCAGGATTAGGAATCCAGATGTTAAGTCCCGCATACACAAACAAGCTTGGATTCAAAATTTCCATGAAAATATTGACGTCTCCTTCATCACATTCCGGCTGTGCGTGATGAAACCTTCTGACCTGGGCATCGGGAAACAAAACACACCATATTCCATGAAGTAGATCAACATCCTGCGAAAGTCCCGTCTGATTACGGTTGTTTGAAATGATGTTCACTCGCATTACTGTGGTATCACCTTTCTTGTTCCTTTTATATTCCGCGGTGCTCTCTTGTATGTTTTTGATCGTAATCCTAATCTCTCCAAAAACTTACTTCTGTCAAAGGTTGATTCACTACAAGGATGAAGGGATATCGCTTGGTCACGGTTCCATTCGAGTTTACTTCCACACCATCTCCAAAAATCCTGTATATTTGTAATCGGTTCAGCATTCCGAATATCGTAGAGGTTCTCATCGGTATAGTCAATACAGAAGTTATGTAACTCTTCGGTATTATAACCGTAGTGAATATCGAAAATATCATGGATAAATACGCCATAATAGGGCTCGATCTGTTGATGTGCCGGATTCCACACTACCGATTTGACAGGACGAAAAGTATCCCAAGAAGGTTCCCAAACGAGAAGTCCTTTTTCGGATAGGGCATAGGTACGTTCCTGGAACGTCTTCATTGTAGGGTATTTTCTTTAGAAAAATCGCTTGAATTCCGCAGATTTGGTTCCTACCATATTCGCATTTATTGGGCGGCTGATTTGTTCAGGGTAATTCAAGATATCTTTGCGATACTTCAAATACTGGTTTATTTCAACCATCACCATATCCACCGTATATGCCAACACACGCTCATTAAGTTCGTTTAACTCTTCCTTGACACGATCAGGATTGTTAAAGGAATACTGTAAGTAGTAGCTTCGCATGACCGTTTTTAAATCTTCCGGGTTTTGGCGCTCAATCGTATGCTTCTGATTCGAGGCTATCCATACACGGTGTCTCAGCTCACTCTGTAGATAGTCGATATTCTTATCACTAAAATATAGCTGATTTAGAGGTGTTGCGGTATGAATACGAATCGTGGCTTGCTGCTGAAAGGTCGCACCAAAGGGTAAGCGAGGATTTTCGTAGTGGGTCTGAAACAACTTGAATGCTTGTGTCGAGGTAGTTTCAGGATCTACAAGGTTTGGTACAAACCCGGTGTGTTTTGGAGCATTTGGAATAGCAGTTCCAATATAAATCTGATCGAGTTCAGACATCTTTGTTTATGTCGCAGGAATTTTACCCAGAATTGCGACATTCGGTTCAGCAGAAACAACTTCAAATGTAAATGTAGATTGCATATTGATATTCAATATTGGAAGGGGATAATTTCCCTCAAAAGATGAAGGTACGTTGGAGTAGCGTGGCACATTAATTGCCGGATCCAACGATGACAAGTCTGTTATCTGGCGCAAGACAATCGTGTTTGGTATATTGTAGGTTGATGTTAGAGATACAAGCTCTGAAAGGTTTGAATATACTGCCAAGGTATTTGAGAAATCGGTTGTTTTAATAACGGCATTCACAGAATAACCCATGTTTAAAAGAGGATAGGAACCGGATAGATCTACACGTTGAACAGAGGTCACAAAAACACCCTGGTTATAGACGTAGTTGAAAAAGTTTGAGGTAATGGTATCTGTCTGAGGATCATTCAAGATCTGCGAAATTACAGGAGCATAAAACTCCAGTTCATCACCTGTACGAAGTTCATTCAAAGAAAAGTAGTTGGTTAAATTTGAGGTATCGGGATATGTAGTCGCAGCTATATCACGCGTAATGTAAAATGTGAGCGTTCCAAACCCATTTGATACATCTGAACGATCGGGTGATATACGAATCATAATAAGATTGAGATCATCTGTGTGTGACAGAAAATTACCATTGTTATCTGCAAGTGAAATCACAGCATTAGAAAGTTGTGCGACGGGTGGTGTAAATTCGAATGCCTCTTTTGACCAAGGATAATAATCCTGGAATTGAATGAGAACACCTGGGACAGTAATATCAAGAGGACGACGTTGTTGTTGAACAAGAGCAGTAAATGCGTTTTGGATATTGGATGTTGAGCCGTAATAAATACCCTTCAAATTCTCAACATACATTAGGAGATACGGTTCGGTATGTAATGCGTTCAACCAACTTGATGCGATCTCAGTTGGACTATATGGATCAAATTTACGAATTGGAATAGTTGCTCGTGCGAGTTTTAGTGAAGTAACATTTGTCACTTTCAATTGTGTTGAAAACCCTAAATCGCCGCCTGTAATGAGTTGGAATATAGTATCTATCCCAATTGTTGCACCACGAGATTCGCGAGGATTGTAAACGGGAAAATAAATGATTTGATCTGAAGGTAGAATATTATTCGGATTGAAGGGATCTGCATGTTTTAAGTTGCCTGAAGTGTCCACAACAAGTCTCCATCCGTATGTTTGACCGAGTGTAGCACCTGTTCCAGGTGTACCGACCGGCGCAGGAACTGGAATGGATGTCCCGGGTATAATACGGGGGGTATTGTTTGGAAGTTGCTGGACATTAATCAGGCTTGATGAACCTAAGTTGCTATTGGCATTCAGAGGCATATCATATGCTGCAAACGGAACCAAAGCATTGTTGTAGTAATACGGTACCTGAAGAGCACTTTGTTGGGAGGTGGGAAGAGATGCTCCAAATGAAAAAACAAATGAATATGCGTTTGGTTGCTTCACCCAGTCTCGGTTTGCTGTATCAATAATTACAATCGAGGTTTTTTCGGTTGTTTCAGGTGCATCTTGAACAGGAGGTGCCAGATCTTCATCGTTCTGTTCAAATTCAGGTAGTTGAGCACTTGGTATCCCAGTATACGGATTTACATTTTGTTCTAAATTGCGTGTTTGGTACATTTGAACTCGAGGATCAACATTGTAATCTTGTCTTGCTTCTTCATCTGCACTTGAAAGAAGTGACTGATATAAATATTGTGCGTTGTTATTCATTGTTAAACTAATTCAAGACAATACTAAATAGAAAGCGCACTCAGATTCTTCATCCACATTTCAAACGGTTCAGTTTTCGTAGTAATATCAATCTGTCGTTGAAGAGCAGCAAGTTCACGCTCGTGCTTCTCGATGTTTTCCTTCGTCAGAGATCGCATCGGCAATTTTAGTAGATAATCAAAGCTGCTCTCAATTCGCTCAAGACCCGCAGCTGTCAAGATAGAATTACACTCATCCGATGTCTTTCGACGAAGATCAATCTTGTCCTCGCAATTCAGTCGAATGAACTCGACAACATTACGATGATACGGCAAGGATGCGGCAAGTTCTTTCAAGAGATGCTCCTTTCGTTTGACGTAGATTTCCAGACGCTTATGTGCGAACTCAACCAAGATTTCATTCGGAGTTGTGTATTTCTTGATATGTCCATCCACATCAAACAAGTGCATGTTGGATGTCTTGATCTTGTCGGAGAGTCCCAAAACTTTTTCAAGCTTGTCTACTGACAGAGCATCAATCAATGATATTTCAAAGGAGACATCGGTATCGGTGGATGTATCGGTGTAATCCTTGACAATCTCCTTCTTCTCGCAGAATGCGTCGAGCGTCTGTTTGAATTGAGAAGTCCATGTTCCAATCGGAAGATCTTTGACGGTAATGTTCTTGCCGCTACACGAATAATTTGCTGTGACAACAAAGTCGCCCTTTCCAACATCCTCGACCTTTCCCGTGAATCCTTTACACCACGGAACAAGTGTAACCTTCCGGAGAACCTCGTCGTCTGTGCACTCATTTGAGAGCCATTCGATCAAGGCATTTTTGAGCACAGAAGGGTTGTAGGATGGGACGAAAGTCGAATATCCTGTTCCGATGCCACGAGCACCGTTGACCAAAATCATTGGTAGGACAGGGGCATACCAATCGGGCTCGACCATCATTCCGTCGTCATCGCGATATGCCATAACGGGTAGATCTTCAGAAGGAACAAGATGTTTGATATGCGGCTGCAAACATGTGAAGATGTATCGTGGTGCTGCTGAATCAGAGCCGCCTTCCAATCGTGTACCAAACTGTCCTTTCGGCACAAACCATGCCAGATTGTTGGAACCCACAAAGGTTTGTGCCATTCCAATAATCGTTTCATTTAGTGATGCTTCGCCATGATGATATCCCGAATGTTCCGAGACATATCCTGCGAGTTGTGCGACCTTGATCGGAGTCACCAAATTACGTTTCAGGGCACTGAACAGAATTTTACGTTGAGATGTTTTTAGACCGTCCATCACGGATGGAATCGATCGTTCCAAATTGTAGTGAGAGAAGTGGATCAGATCACGATGAACAAATTCGTCGTATGGCAGTACCTTTCCGGGTTTGACAATTGCGGAGGAGTCGTGAGCTTGGAGCCATGTTTTACGATCATCGGCACGGCTTTTGTTGAATGCCAGATCAATTGCGGGATCTGATGCTTCGTTATAAGAGAATTTAACAACATTCATTTCTTTGAAATATTCTTGGGCTTCTTCGCGTGTAGATGTTCCAAGTCCTTTGTAATATTGTACGTTCCACCCAGTTGCCCCCTCTTTCCACTGGTTGTATTCGTATTGTGTATAAAACACTTTGGTCGTCTTTCCTTTTGTTGCCTTGACAATCGGTGTAGCCATGAAGGTCAAGAAGCCTGGAATCATCATCAGATCGTGCCACAGTTCGTGAAACAGATTGATAAGAAGACCTCGAATATGAGACCCGTCATAATCCTGGTCGGTCATGATCATGATGGAACCATATCGGAGTGTAGATACGGAACTGTATTTCTTACCGGATTCCAATCCGATAATCTTTTTAAGTTCAGCAATTTCTTTGGCGAGTTCTACTTTGGAAGCAGAGCTATCTTTCACATTCATGATTTTACCCCGCAACGGGAACACCCCGAAGGACTGGCGTTGAACTTTACATAGACCTGAGAGAGCCATTGCCTTTGCGGAATCACCCTCGGTGAGGATGAGGGTACACTGGGAACTTTTGGCTGTCCCGGCGAGAGAAGCGTCCTCAAGTTTTGGGATGCCATAGATTTTTGACTGTTTACGTCCATCGCTTTTCTTATTATCCTTCTCATCCTTTTCCTTCTGGGCAAGAATGAGGTTATCAAGCAGTTCCAGCTTGGATTGAATCTTTTTGAGAAACTCTTCGGGGAGTTTACAAGTACTTCCGTATGCTGAAACTTTGGTGGTCAAAGTCTCCTTAGTTTGCGAATTGAAGGAAGGATTCTCAATTTGTGCTGTGACAAAGATTGCGAGATTCTCTTTCACAAGTGAGGGCTTGACCTTGACCTTCTTCTTCGTCTCGAGATATTCCACGATATGTGTGACAACTTGATTGGTGATATAATCAACGTGTGTTCCGCCTTTCGATGTCCAAATGCCGTTGACAAACGAAACGCTCATGAACTTCTCAATAGGCGTATCAGAAACCGCCACTGTCCATCGATCGTTAATGACTGCGTGAACAATCGGAGTAGAAACATACTCGCCCGCATACACACCAAGATCACGGCATTTAATGGTGGTTTTTTCATCGCCGTGTTGCCAATGAACTTTGACATCTTTTCCAACTGTCATTGCGAGATCAGTAGCCCTGCGACGTAGAACTTTAATAAGATCCGCTGGAATTGATGAAGGCATTCCAAATCGGGCAAAGTCGGGTGTCCAACGAATGGATACGTAGGGTTTTCCTTTGACTGAGGTGATCTTGGGAGCTTCAACAACCGTCATATTCTTCTTCCACGTTTGTGAATACTTTTTGCCTCGAATCGCATCAACCGTCTCAACACGCAATTCTGCTCCAAAGATGTTGGCAAGCTTGACGCCATACCCGTTCTTACCACCCACGAGTTTCTTTTCACCCTTGTCGTAGTTTGTGGATGTTAGAAGCTCTCCAAAGATCATTTGGGGAATCCAACACTTGTACTCGGGATGTTCCAGAACATCGATGCCCGCACCATCGTTTGTGACTTCAATCCACGAGTTGTCGGGTGCGAGTTCAATTGTGATGTTCTTTACAGGCACAAGTTCGCGTTGCCGAGTACGAACGACATGATCGTGAGCATTCACAACAATTTCATCAAATAGTTTGTAGAAACCTGGGTTGAAGGAAGCAACAGTTTGGAGAACAAATTTCTCATCTTCAATCACGTACATTTCCTCGGGAGCTGTCTCGATAGACCCAACATAGGTATCTGGGAGAGACAGAATATGTTCGCGATGCGTTTGCTTTTTGTATGCGGATGCGGCGGATGCCATTTGATGCTGGAGGTTTCTCCAATGTGTAAATCGGTTCGTTTTGAGGGGTTGAGGCTATTTAAGAGAGATTACACAAACAATAAAATGCCGCCTAGAGCAAGAAAAGCCACTACAAAGCAGGAACCACCTTTATCGGATGATCCGGTGGTATACTTTTTGAAGGTTTCGAAAGATCTTCAACATTCCGAGAAGGAAGCACCTGTTCCCGAAGCACTTGAGACGACCGATTATGCGGTAATTTTAAAGGAAGAAGAAGCGAATCAACAGCAATTTGATGAAACTGTGATCCACACGATTATCTCCAAGATTCATCAACAACTTGCGTATCCATCGGGTACTGCGTGTTTCTGGTGTTGTCATCCATTCGCATGGAAAGCAGTAGTTCTTCCAACACACTATGATGTTTATATCAATCAATATAGTGCAGAAGGTAATTTCTGTTCTCCGGAATGTGCTCTGGCATACTGTTATTCCGACCATCTACTAACCGATGCTCAACGCTGGCTTCGTCATTCGCTCTTACGTTCATTGTACACCTCAATTTATCCCGCAGACACCGATATTTCACCAGCTCCTGATAAGCGATGTCTTCGTATGTTTGGTGGAACGCTAAGTATTGAGCAATATCGCCGATACATTAAAGAGGGATCATCTCCACTTCAAATTGCGATGCCGCCTATTCGGCTTTACATGCCTTCTATCAATACCCAGTCTACTGCTCGTGATATCAAGACCTATGTTTCACTCTCAAATGAAACAGTTGACAAAGCATCTCAACAACTGCGTCTCAAACGTAACAAACCGGTTCATTCTGCCACGACAACCCTGGATAAATGTATGGGTTTAGGTGGAACACAAGCAACTTAAACAATGAACGTGTCTCTGAGCGACCTTTTAAAGAGTGCGATAACCATTCAGGCTATTTTGGGTATTACTCCAATCAGGAACCTGGCATACGTTTATTTGTATGAAAATATGGTAAAGTGGGTACCGTCCATTCAAAAATGGGTGGGATCGCTAAAACGACCCGAGTTACCAAGAGAATGTCGATCGGAAATCGAGTGTGAGCGAGGAACTAATGCTGCTCAAAACACGAAAGGCGGAGCACCTCCTTTCCTGACCCGTATGGACGCTGTGATTCATTATGTCACCTGTACACCCGCAATTCGCAAGTTGTTGGCAGTTGCAAACCATGATTATTTGCCGTACGAATTTGATCCGGTATGTATTGATACAGACGTATACTTTCAACTAAAATCGGTAGAAGTGGATGATGGTGCTATCAAAAACATCAAGTTCCGGATCTTTTCGAATGAGCACGATATCCAGCATCTTCAAAAGTTTGTAGAGACCTGTAACCAAGATTATGAACGTCGAATGGTGAATAAACTCGGGACACACTTGTATTTCTTCGACCAGGTTGTCCAAAAGAATACCAAACGTTCAAGCCAAAATCCTCTGCCTACACAGTTTTTGGTGTATTCCAAGCACAAGTTTAGCACGACACGTACCTTTGATAATGTATATTTCGACCAGCAGGCAAAAGTGAGAAAACACACCGATTTCTTTCTGACGAATAGGCGTTGGTATGAGAAGAAGGGTATTCCATATACGCTGGGATTTCTCTTTCATGGTGATCCGGGATGTGGAAAGACATCTGAGACGAAAGCAATCGCAAATGTAGCTCGTCGACACATCATCAATGTCCAGTTGTCTGAAATCAAGACCAAATCACAGCTACGTCATCTATTTTTCAGTGAGGAAATCAACGTGTATAATGGCAACACCCTCGAACGCTTTATCATTCCGATTCATGAACGCTTATATGTGATTGAAGATATTGATGCGATGGGTGATACAGTGCTTCGTCGTGAATGGAAGAAACCCGAAGTAGAAAAGAAAGCCGAGGATCCATTTGCTGTGGATGACAATGAAGTACTGAAAGATCCGATTGACTTGTCGTTTCTTCTGAATATTTTGGACGGAACACTAGAATCTGCTGGACGAATGTTGGTCATCACCTCGAATTTCCCCGAACGAATTGATCGAGCACTTATACGACCGGGTAGAATTGACATGATTGTCAATTTTATGCGATGTAGTACAGCAGTTCTTCGTCAGATGGTGGAGGGATTTTATGATAAGGAGGCACCGGATCACCCGGTGTGGACAGATGAAGCGATGAATCAAAAGTGGACACCAGCAGAGGTGAATCAGATCCTCTTTCGTAATTTTGATACACCCGATACTGCTCTTGATGAACTCCTAGCTTTGAATCCGAGAGATTTGTACGGGTTTCAGCTTGATTCCCACGAGTAAGGTGTGTATCCTACAAAATACACATAAATCCACGCAATCGATAAGAAAACACCTGTGGCGATCGAGGAACCGATAAACCACATGACGGTTGAGCCTACCGATGGGGATACGATCGACGCAAGTATCCCCACGATCGGGACAAGCCACACGTAGTATAACATGTTAAGTATTGCCGGCTCTTTGCCGTTACTACTTGTCGTTACCGATACAAGGTAGTTTACGCTCTCCCAGCCCAGACGATGATAGATAATATACGCCAGAAAGAGGAATGCATACCACATAAACGAGTTGATAGATGAAACGGTTGCTTGAGGTGGAGCAGAAGTAGATATACTTCTGGGAGAGGGCGTAATCGGAGGTGCCACATCCGGCACTGTATCCTTTGCCATTATGTACTAAATACGACATTTGCTGTGCCACTTGTAACCTTCAAAAAGTTGTAAGCCTCAATGTATATTATACCATTGTACTGATACTGTTGGTTGTTTCCCGTTAAAGGGTTGTAAACCAGGATTGTTTGACCTGGCTGAACAAGAGGTGGTAATCCAGGTCCTGGGGGAACTGTTGCGTTTGCCGGAGCAGGAGTTGGAACACTGTTGAATACGGTGCTTTTGATAACGCACACGGATGTCTGTACAGCTTGATTTGCGGTTACAACTGGAGGTACCTGCAAAGTATAGACAATATCGGTCTTGTTAAACATCGATCCATTCACACTTCCTGAAGGCTGGCTTATTTTGGATGGATCAATCGAAAATGAATAATGATAAATACCCGGCAGTTCCGACGTGCTCCCAGGTGTGTATTTATAGTTCTCAATCAATTTCCAAAAGTTGGAGTTTTTCGTATTGAATCGCTCTTTTCCATCAAATACGAGATTTGCTTCTTGTAAGATATCCGGATTCAAAAGTACTGTTGGATCATTCACACCCGCAGAATAAAATTGAAGAGGACTTGTTTGTCCGGTGAGGGCAATTTGTGGTATTGAAGGATCTGACCAGTTCGTGTAATTATCCCAATCATTCAACAATACTCGGTCTGTTCTCTGAAACAACGCCACAACACGCGTACACAAATTGAACATTGGAATCAGAACATCGTTATAACCATACTGATTAATGACGGGAAGAGAGCGAGGTTGGCTGATGAGGTAGGTTCGTTCATATCCAGCAATATGTGCTCTTTCAGTCTCTGTCAAAAAGATATAGTTTGCTTCAATGTATGGATTCAAATTCCAATTTTGATTTGTCAAGATTGTTGGAAATCCTTGGCTGTTGGGTGGAGATAAAAAGTTCTGGATTCCGTAGTTATTGCTTTGAGGTTCGCCTATGATACGCGTATTGTAGGTTGGGCTTGTTGGTACAACATCATTGATTGTGAAAAGCTGGTAGATATTTTTGAATGTGATGGAAATCTCAACTTCGGCTTCTGTTAGTGAAACGAGTGGTAAAGACTGACCAATTTCCTCGCAGAACCAAAAAGGTAGAGGCACAACAATCTGTCTTCCACGGATAGAGGGGGCAGGTGCGATACTGCCTGGAACTTGAATTGCGTGTGGATACTGGTTTGAGCGTATACCGGCGTTAGCAGGATCATACAATTCAGGAACATTTCCAATCATCTGATCCAAAATTTCACGACGGGCTTTATCGTGTTTCAAGTACGACATAATCTTCATCCATTCGCCAGTAATTGTCACAACTGGGGATCCATTAATAAGCACAGAGGCTTCCTGGATCATATTGTACCCAATATTGTGAATCCACTGGAAATTGTAGGGTGTTGCGGATGTAGGGCTGGTGGTAGTATCTGCTGAAAGCGGCGAGTAAATATCTGGGAGATTCACACACAAGTAACAATCGTGTAAGAGATCTGCGTATCGAGATACCTTTGCCCGGAGTGTTTTCGTACCTACGGTGGTAAGAGTCTGGTCATTTCCGTTGAATACAAGATGAAAATGTTCCATCGCAAAGTTGGTGAATCGTTTATACATTGATGTAAAATAGGTCATTGACGGATTTCCGTTGATAAATTGGTTTTGGGCTCCCACGCCGACAAGTTGTAATAATCCGCCGGGCATATTATTGTATCAAGCTCTATTTGTTTCAGCACTTCTAACAATGGTGTGGCTGATAGCATTACTTTTAGGATTTGTAGCCATTCATGCCTTTTTGAGTTTACGTTACAACTATGATTGGATTGGTGAAAATGCTCGGAAATGGTTAGTTCCACTAACTGGCGAGCTCTCTGTGACAGATTTATATCCGATACAGAAACCTAGCTATATGGACAGATTTGAATCATATACCCGAATACCCAAGATGAAGGAAAATGTGAGATACTAGTAATAAATGTATCCTTCTTTGTGGGCTCATTCTTTGGGTGGTGTTCTGATGCTTGCCGCGGTTGCTTTATCGGTTTTGAACTTTGGTAAGCTAAAAACACTTGGAACTTACAGCATGATCAAGATTTTGATGATGTTGTCGATCGTGGTAACTCTTCACGGTATTTCTCATGTTTTGCTAGAAAAGCAGTATAGCTACAATCCTTGGACGATTATATTTGGTTAAACTTGGAGATGTTTGTTTGCCAAGAAAGCAGGACTATCTTTACCATCCGATCTACTTGTTAGATTTCCAGAGCAGCACGCCGAAGAAGATGTTGGGATACCTTGGGCAGTTGCTCCTTTATAGGTGGTAAACATCGAGGCATACCTGTTTTTGATAGGGAACACGTTTTGGGGGTTGTTGTAATATTGAGCAGCAACCTTCTTTCTTTTATATTCAGCTACCTCGGAAGCACTCGAAAACTGCATGACCAGTTTTGGCGTGTTTGCGGAACAGCCTGTTTCAGCCGATGTTGTACCTGGTCTACATCCTGTAGTTTGTAGAGGTGCGCTTCTAGAGACACCGTTCGTAGACATTGTTATATCCCGATATTTCATTTACTGGGAACTCGCATGCTTCAATAAAATGACCGCCAAGCCTACTCGTTTTTTGTTGGTATCTACCCATGTTGAGCAGGTAACGGGTTATGCCAAGGTCGCCTACAATCTTTTGAAGCAGCTGAGCACTCTTCATCCGATCGTCAAGACGTTTCATTTCGGGTTCCAGCGTTCGCCTGTTCGCGGTCCATCTGTGATGCGTCCTATCGAGAATGTCACCATGTACGATGCTGCTGCAAACGAGGATCCTCGCCAGCAGGGATTTGGCTTCAACAAGCTTGCCGAGTATATTGATACCTGTTCTCCCGATATTGTGATGATTTATAATGATCCTATTGTTGTGAACCAGTTTTTGGATGCTATCAAGAATGTACCCAAGACGTTTCAGGTATGGGTCTATCTCGATCAGGTGTATGAGGGTTGCGACCAGGGTCTTCTACGCAATATCGAGAAGGCTTCTGATCGTATCTTCTGTTTTACCGAGAAGTGGATGAATTACTTGAAGTCTCGGATCCCCACGACCGAAAAGACCCTGTCGGTTCTCGAGCATGGTGTTGATACTGCCGTATTCAATCGTCTCAGTGCCTCCGAGCGTATTGCTACTCGCAAGCAGATGAATATGCCCGCAGATGCTATCTTGTTTCTCAACATGAATCGTAATTCCGAGCGTAAGCGTCTTGATCTCTCGG
>Ga0214919_10000220_pt1 | contig 97373 bp, 91 predicted proteins | sample LL1503_MetaG_FD_177994 | JGI IMG/M metagenome (GOLD analysis project Ga0214919, IMG submission 177994) | Freshwater microbial communities from Lake Lanier, Atlanta, Georgia, United States - LL-1503 | ecosystem: Environmental > Aquatic > Freshwater > Lake | place: USA: Georgia | collected...
AAGCGAAGTAATCTTTTTCGAGACCCAATTCGCTGTTTTTGTGCAGTACAAAATTGACCGGCTTGCCGTAATATTTCTTGACCAATTCTTCAAACTTAACCATGGCTTTGGTAAAAGCGTGGTCGTCACCAAATTGGGACGCGCCGTGTAGCGTAATAGGGGCTTGCTGCGCGTAAGCACTTAAAGCCATGACCGAAGAAAAAACCACGCCAAGCAGAGGCTTCAAAAATTTCATGTCCATGTCTCCTGATAAGTTTTGATCACAACACCGAGTAGTGGTTGCTCCTTAAACTTTAGGTTAAAGTCATCTAAAAGCTCTTGGGGTAAACCATTGCTTCCGAATTAATCAGGCCTCCAAATTTTATTTAACACAAGAAAGTGAAACATGAAGCACATTGGTTTTATTGGCGCATCAGGTTTGATGGGACACGGCATTGCCAAGAATTTGCTGGCCAAAGGTTTTCAAGTCTCTTTGACTGCGCACTCTAAGCATGAGCCATTGAAGGATCTAATCGCCGCAGGGGCAAAGCTTGTGGGCTGTCACGCCGATTTGTCTGCGTGTGATGCGGTCATCATTTGTGTCACTGGCACACCTCAGGTCGAAGCTGCCCTTGAAGGCCCCCAAGGAATTTTGAGCAGAGCTCGTGTCGGGCTATTGCTTGTTGACGCTTCAACCAGCGAACCCGATTCAACACGCCGACTGGCTGCCCGCTGCTATGAAGCTGGCATGACTTTGGTTGACGCGCCATTGGCGCGATCGCCTGTCGAGGCTGAGGAAGGTCGACTTAACACCATGGTGGGCGCTTCCCCTGCAGTTTTTGCGCAGCTTGAGCCCGTCTTCAAGGCTTATTGTGAAAATATTTTTCACGTCGGTGACACTGGCGCGGCCCATGTCATCAAGCTGTTGAACAACTTTCTGGGTCAAGCCATTACCACCGCTGCGGCTGAAGCCTTTGCAGTAGGGGCCAAAGCAGGTATTGATGTGAGCCAATTGGTTCGCGTGGTGTCGGCAGGTGCCGTCAATTCTGGTTTATTCCAAGCCATGGCCAAAACGCTTGAGGGTGATTACACCGGTTTGAAGTTCGAGTTGAACAACGCGTCAAAAGATTTGCGTTACTACGTCCATCTGACTGAAAGTGTGAAAGCACCTTCGCTGGTTGGCACAAGCGTGCACCAAAGTTTGATAACCGCTTGCGCGCTGGGTTATGGACAAGAATTGGTGCCTTCACTGGTCAAAGCGCAGGCGCAAATTAACCAGGTCAAAATTGGTAACGCAAGCTGACAATAGGACAAACTAGAAGATTTCTATGCACAGTCTTCCCAACAAATTCAAATTGATTCGCTTCGACAGGGCGACTCAAGAAGACTTTTAGCGCTCAGTAAATACCCTCTGTAAATTTCTCATTTGAAGTGTTTCAATTCCGCTTTGTTACATTCACTTACACGACTCAAGGAGTTTCATCCCATGACAAACCGTCGCCAATTGATGCAAGGTGCCTTAGCCAGTGCGTTGGGCCTCACCCAACTACCCAACTTTGCACAAACTCGCTTAGAAAATCTGCGCATCATTGTGGGTTTCCCGCCAGGTGGCACGACCGATGCTTTTTCCCGCCGAATTGCTGAGAAGATGCGCGGCACTTACGCCAACAATGTCATCGTGGACAACAAACCCGGCGCTGGTGGCCAGATTGGCGTCACCACACTCAAGGCTGCGGCAGCTGATGGGGCCCATATTCTATATTCGCCCGCTTCCATGCTGACTATTTATCCGCACTCTTATAGCCGACTAAGTTACACGCAATCCGATGTGACCCCTATCGGTATTGGGCACTCTACTGACCACGCTTTTGTCGTGGGGCCTGCTGTTCCCGATTCAGTCAAGAACATCAAAGACTTTGTCGAATGGGCCAAGGCCAATCCAGGCAAAGCCAGCATCGGCAACCCTGCGGCTGGATCCATGCCACATTTGCTGGCAGGTCGATTGGCCATGTTGGGTGGTTTTCAAATCACCAATGTTCCTTTTGCGGGCTCTGGCCCTGCCATTCCTCAAGTGATGGGCGGGCAACTTGCGGGCATGTCTTCGCCTCTGGGCGATTGGGTGCAGCATCACAAGTCCGGCAGGATTCGAATCCTGGCCACCTCAGGGCCCGATCGCGCTGTTTTCACGCCCGATGTCGCCACTTTCCGCGAGCAAGGCTTCGGTGAATTGATGGTTCGCGAATGGTTTGGATTCTTTGCACCCGCAGGCATTAGTGACGCTGTCAGGCAAAACCTGAATACAGCGCTGCGCCAAGCCATGGGCCAGCAAGACGTTCGAGACTTTGTGACACCGTTAGCCGCCAACCTTGAGGCTAGTACCTCGGCTGAGCACACGCGCCGTCTTGCCGAAGATTCTGAGATGGCAAAGCGTTTGGTGGCAGCCTTGGGCTTTAAGGCTGACTCCTGATCAAACCCAACCCTGCCGCCAAACACTGTCGTTTTGCAGCTCTCGCCACGCAATGATTTGTGTGGCCTTGGAGAACACTGCTTCAAGTTCCACATCTTCAATCGGATCGGTCGGCTGTTCAGGTTGAATCACCCGGCTGACCAAAAAGTGCTTTTGTTTGGCGATGGGTTTGACGGCGGTCCACTTGGTCAGCAGCAGTTTTTTGGGGTTGAGAGGGTTCATGCGTGAACGCTCTCAGGGCTTGCTAGGCATTTCTCGCGCCACAGCCTGGCCAAGCTCAATCACGGCCATGGCGTAGTAGCTGCTCCAGTTGTAGCGTGTGATGGCGTAGAAATTTTCTGTGCCAGCCACATAGCTGGGTGGTTCATTGCCGTTGAGTAACTCAATCAACGCCAATGGCCCCTTGTGTAACAAAGCATCGCCTTCTATCACAGCACCTTTTGTCTGAAAGCTGTTGACGTTGAAAGTTGGCAAGATATCGGGTGCCATGAGTGCATCCATGTCTAAAAGCGCAGCATCAAACTTAACTGGGTAGTGTGTGGGCATGCCAGTCTGCCATTGAAAAGCTTTGAAGTAATTGGCCACAGAGCCAATGACATCGGCAGGGTTGTTGAACAAGTCAATGTGTTTGTCGCCATCAAAATCGACTGCAAAGTTGGCCCAACTAGATGGCATAAATTGGGGCAGTCCCATAGCACCCGCGTAGCTGCCTTTGAGCTTGGTGGGATTGATTTTTTCCTTAGACGCCATGATCAAAAATTGTGCCAATTCTTTGGAGAAAAAGGTCTGACGTTCTGTGGCTCTTGGGTGTTCTTTAGGGAAGTCAAAGGTCAGCGTGCTCAAGGCGTCTAAAACCCTGAAGTTGCCTGTATGTTGTCCATAAAAAGTTTCAACGCCGATGACGCCCACAATGAGCCATGGTGGTACACCATAGGCTTGCTCAGCTTGCATGAGCAGCGTTTGGTGACGCTGCCAAAACTGAAGACCTGCTTGAACGCGTTGGGGTTCGATAAAGCGGGCACGGTAGGACGCCCAATTTTTTTGACTGACCTGGGCTGGCGGCAAGATCAGCTTGGGAATACTGGGAATCAGCTTGGCTTGTGCCAATTGCGCTTTGACCCACTTGGGGTCTAGCTGATTTTCCTGAGCCATACGCTCAGCCCATGCCGCGGCATCGGGCCTTTTGGCATAAGAAGCTCCCGTAGCAGGCACGGAAGATTTATTTTTTGACTTTGATTTTTTGGAACTTTCGGCGGCTTGTGTGCCTGCTGAAACACACAGCCCCAAACTGATCAAGATCAAAGACAAAATTCGCATGTCTTGAGTTTAGCCTTTGAAATGCGTGCGGGTGTCGTGATAAGCTGATAGCTTCACATTTTGTCCCTCTTTTTGAATAAAAATACCCATGGGCGCTACTGGTTATTTCACACACTCTGATTGTCGCCTGCACGAAATGGGCGAGGGTCATCCTGAGTGTCCCCAGCGCCTAGATGCCATTGAAGATCGCTTGCTCATCACTGGGCTTGATCACGCCTTAGATCGCAGAGAGCCATCGCCAGCTTCTTTGGCAGACATTGAATTGGCCCACGGCCGCATGTATGTGGCTTCGCTCAGGGGCTTGAGTGACGCATTGGCCGAGAACATTCAGGCGGGCGGGCCGTCGCACACCGAGCTAGATCCAGACACCTCCATGAACGCGCACACATGGAAAGCTGCCTTGCGCTCGGCTGGCGCGGCTTTGGATGCCACCGATGCTGTCATTGCGGGTGAATTGGAAAATGCGTTCTGTGCCATTCGTCCGCCAGGTCACCATGCCTGTCGCGACAAGGCCATGGGTTTTTGTTTTTTCAACAATGTCGCCATTGCAGCCAAATACGCACTCGAGCGCCATGGATTAAAGCGCGTGGCCATTGTTGACTTTGATGTGCACCATGGCAATGGCACCGAAGACATTGTGGCGGGTGACGATCGTATTTTGATGGTCAGCTTCTTTCAGCATCCGTTTTACCCTGAGGGGGGTGCTCTCAAGCATGACGCCAACTTGGTCAATTTGCCGGTACCTGCTTACACCAAGGGCATGGACATACAGGAATTGATCGAGATGATGTGGATCCCACGCTTAGAAGCCCATCGACCCGAACTCATTTTCATCAGTGCAGGATTTGACGCCCATCGAGAAGACGATTTGGGGCAGTTGGGCTTGGTCGAACAAGACTATGTGTGGATGACTCAGCGCATCAAAGACATGGCGCGCAAATATGCCAAAGGCCGCATTGTGAGTTGCTTAGAAGGGGGCTACAACCTCAGTGCCTTGTCTCGCAGTGTTGAAGCGCACCTTCGTGTCTTGGCCGACGTATGAAAATTTTCAAGGAAATCAACTTTGACCGCTGCGCCTAGCATGATGAACAACCCCGTTTTTTGGTGGTCACATCTGAATCCGCAACAAGCTGGCCAAGAGCTCCTGCTGTTCTTGGCTTGCATTGCCGTGGCTTGGTTTCTCGCATGGGGTGTTCGCCGTGCAACACCGCAGTGGGATTTGTCAGTTCTGTTGGGCCGGCGACTGTTTGATGGTGTGCTGTTTCCGTCGCTTTTGTTAGTCTTGGTTTTCATCACGCGGGCAGTTTTGGCGAAATCACAAGCCCTCTGGATTTTTGATTTCCTGGTACCTGTCTGTTTTTCTTTGGCGATCATCCGATTGGGTGTCAAGGTTCTTCAAGTGACCTTCAAATCTGCAGAATGGGTGCGGCCCCTTGAAAGAAGTCTTTCATGGTTGGCATGGGCTGCTGTTGTGCTTTGGTTGACTGGATTGTTGCCATTGGTACTCGAAGAGTTAGATCAAATAAAGTGGAAGATAGGTGCTTCACACCTGTCTGTCAGAACCCTCATTGAAGGGGGCTTGACTGCTGTCTTGGTCATGTTGCTTACCCTCTGGGTGTCATCGGCGATCGAAGCCAAATTGCTCAAATCATCTTCTGGCAATGAACTGTCTCTGCGCAAAGCTGTGAGCAATGCCATCACTTCTTTGCTGTTGTTTGTGGGCTTGATGTTGTCCCTGTCGGCGGTCGGCATTGACCTCACGGCGCTTTCTGTATTGGGCGGTGCGGTAGGCGTTGGTATCGGTTTTGGTTTGCAAAAGTTGGCCGCCAATTACGTCAGTGGATTCGTGATCTTGGCCGAGCGTAGCATGCGCATTGGCGACAGTGTCAAAGTGGATGGCTTTGAAGGACGTATCTCTGATATCAAAGCCCGTTACACCGTCATTCGCTCACTGACTGGGCGTGAATCCATCGTGCCCAACGAAATGCTAATCAACAGCCGCGTTGAAAATTTGTCTTTAGCCGATTCACGGATCTTGCAGTCCACCCAAGTCACTGTGGCTTACGGTACGGATGTCGATGAGGTGATGCAACTTCTGCTGCAGGCCTGCGAGGCGCAAAACAAAGTCTTGAAAGATCCTTTGCCATTTGTCACGCTCACCAATTTTGGCGCTGATGGCTTAGAGTTCGGCGCCCATTATTGGGTCGATGAACAACAGGCTGGTTTGTTAACCTTGAAGTCAGAAATTAACATTCAAATATTGCAGCTGCTGCAGGCAAAGGGCATTGAAATTCCATACCCTCAGCGTGTGATCCACACCCGCAACTTGCCCTGACACTGCGCTTCATGAAGGCGCTCAATCGCCGCTTAAGTTAGTGCACTGCTTTTACCGGTGTAAGTTGGCCTTCAATGCCGATGCGCACAAACTGACCGCTGTATTGGCCTCTTGCATCACGCGCCCCATGGTGATGAAGCCATGAATTTGCCGTTCAAAACAAATGTATTGCGAAGAGACACCGGCTTTGGTCAATGCGTCGGCATACATCAAACCTTCGTCGCGCAAAGGATCGAAGCCCGCAGTCATGACAAAAGCGGGCGGAAGACCTGCATGACTTTCGGCCAGCTGAGGCGAGGCTCGCCAATCTTTGGCATCTTCGCGGTTGCGCAAATAATTTTCGGTGTAGTAGGCAATGGACTCTTTGGTGAGCATGTAGCCTTTGCCATTGGCGTGATAGGACGCTGTGTCTTGCCACATGATGGTGGCGGGGTAAATAAGCAGCTGATAAGCGGGTTGGACGGCCAGGCCTTTTTGATCGCGCAGTCCAATGCAGGCTGCGGCCGACAAATTGCCGCCAGCACTGTCACCACCCACGGCAATGCGATGGGGATCAATGCCTAAACTTGCAGCTTGCGAAACAGTCCAATTGAAAGCCGCCACGGTATCTTCGTATGCAGCTGGAAATTTGTGTTCTGGCCCCATGCGGTAATCCACTGAAACCACCACCACCTCGGCTTGTAGGCAAAGACTTCTGCACAGCACGTCGTGCGTGTCTAGGTCGCCAATGGTCCAGCCGCCTCCATGAACGTAGACCAAGCCAGGTAAGACCTTTTGAGTTTGTGCGGCGTGAGGGTGATATACCCTGACAGGCACATTCACGCCGTTGGCTGAGAACACTTTGTCTTCTACTTTGAAAACTTCTGGTGCATCGGGCTGCGTGAATGCGCGGCGAGATCGATAGGCTGCACGTGCTTCTGAGGGTGATTGGGTGTTCACGGGAGGCACACCCTTATCAATCATGAGCTGCATCAGGGCTTGGGCTTGAGGGTCTAACATGTTCAATCCATCATCGAAGGTAACCACAGGCTGATGCCTGGGAAGGCTAGCAAAATGCCCAGCGTGATGATCAGCACCAGCACCATAGGCCACACGCCACGAAATATAGCGCCAAGGCCGACGTGGGGCAACAAGGCGTTCAGCACAAAAAGATTCATGCCGACGGGTGGGGAAATGAGTCCAATTTGAATCACCATCACGATCAGGACACCAAACCAGACGGGGTCAAAACCCAATTGGACCACGATGGGAAAAAACAGCGGTATGGTCAGCAAGACCATGGTCAGCTCTTCCATCACGGTGCCCAAAAGCACATAGATCACCATCATGGCTGCGACAACCATGATGGGGGAAAGGCCTAAATGGGTGATCCATTCCTTCAGCTCAAATGGCAAGCTGGTGTAGTTGACGAAGTTGGCAAAAATCGTGGCGGCAATGAGCAAGGTAAATAACATGCCGGTGGTTCGTGCTGATTCGACCAGAACTTCCATGAGCACTTTCCAACTCAGGGCTCCGCGGGCCAGCGCAAAAAGAAAAGCACCTGTTGCGCCCATTCCGGCGCCCTCGGTGGCTGTGAAGAAGCCACCATAAATGCCACCCAAGACCAGCACCACCAAAACCAAAACACCCCAGATGCCACGCAAGGCTTGTAAGCGTTGTGGCCAGGTAAACTTTTCACCCGCTGGCGCGTGTTCTGGATCGTGCCAAGTCATGATGACTACCGCTAACATCATGAGACACGCGGTCAAAATTCCGGGCAGAACCCCAGCAGCAAACAATTTGCCAATGTGGGTTTCTGTGATGATGCCGTAGATGACGAGAATGGTGGAGGGTGGGATCATGATGCCCAAGGTACCGCCCGCAGCGATCACTCCCGTGGACATGGCATCGCTGTAGCCCAGTTTTTTCATCGAGGGGTAAGCCACTTTGCCCATGGTGGCGGCTGTGGCAATAGACGAGCCGCAAATGGCACCAAATCCTGCGCAAGCCGCAATGGTGGCATGTGCCAGCCCGCCCTTGCGATGTCCAATGAAGGTGTATGCCGCATGAAAAAGCTCGTGTGCCAAACCAGCGCGTGCCACAAAATTGCCCATCAAAATGAACAAGGGTATGACAGACAAGGTGTATGCAAACCCTGTCTCGTGTACCACTTGGGCGGTGCTGGCCATGGCCGGCAACCAGCCACGTGTCAACCCGATGCCCACAATGCCAACCAGACCCATGGAAAAAGCCAAAGGCATGCGCATCAGGGCTAACACAAAGATCGCCACGAATCCAAGCAATGCGGCCGTCATACTGTGCCTCCTTCTGAGGCATTGTCATCATGGGGCAAAAAAGCTTTTGCCAGATGGACCAAACCAGCTAAACCACACAACAAACCCATACCCTGAATGAAGGGCGCTTTGGTGATTTTGAGTTGTGCAGTGGTTTCGCCTGTGACTGCAAACTCTCCACCTGTTTGCCACATTAAATAAGCCAGACCAAAGAGCAAAGCCGCGCAGGCAATGTGAATCAGTGCTTGTTGTATTTTGCGAACCCAATTGGGCAGGAACCCATCTAAAGAGTCGAATACCACATGCTCGCCTTTGAGAGAGACCAAAGGTAGCGCTGCGAAGATGACCACGACCATCAACAATTCTGTTAGCTCCAAAGAACCAGTAATAGAATGCGAAAGAAATTTTCGGCCAGAGACATCAAAAAATGTCAGCAACATGATGGTAAATAGGGCGGTACCAGCAAGTGTTCCGCACAGAATTTCAAGAATTTTTTTCAAAGCTTACCCATTAAAAAAGCGGTATTTGCTGAAAGGGCAAATACCGCTGGTACTTTATATTTTCCTGAGGTGACACCTGAGGTGACACCTGAGGAAAACTCAGATTACTTTTGCTTTTGCAGCTTGGCGATTTCTGAGCGGAATTCAGACAATGTGCCAGAAGGGTCTTTCAGGCCTTTTGCTTTGGCAGCTTGTGCCCAGTCACGCTCCAACTTGGTGGTGCGTGCATTGACGTCTCGCACAAAGAAGTTGTCGGCTTTGACGACTTTAACGCCATTTTTTTGCATGTTCACTAAGGCCTGATCGTCCACACGGTCCCAGGCTTTGCCAAAGCGACTTGCCACGGCTTCGCCAGACAATTCGTCCACAATTTTTTTGTCTTCAGCCGACAGGCTGTTGTATTTGGCTGGATTCATCATGAAGACGAAACTGGTGTTGTAGAGGCCACCAGGGAACTGAGTAGCGTGTTTAATGATCTTGTCAATTTTGAAGGAGTCAGTCGACTCCGCTGGGAACAGTGTTCCATCCATCACACCACTGGATAACAGTTCATAGGAATCGGGCGCTGGTTTGAGCGTGACGTTCATGTCCAGCGTTTTAGAAATTTCGTTGACCATGCCACCGCCAACTCGGAATTTAAGACCGGGGAGATCTTCAACGCGGGTGATGGGTTTCTTGGTGTTGAAAACGATGCCAGGGCCATGGGTGAAATAACCCAAAACCTTAACGCCTTGGTGTTCGGCTGCGAATTCTGGGTATTTACTGGCAACGCGGTTGAAAGCCACAGACAAGGGCTCTGCACGGTCACCTAGGAAGGGAAATTCGGCCATTTGTGTCATTACAAATCGACCAGGCGTGTAACCGTGCACGGTGAATGAGACATCAACCAAGCCGTTTTTAACGGCGTCAAAAGTGCCTGGCGCTGGGGTGACGGCGCGGGGAAGGATGTTGCAACGAACGCGATTTGAGGTTTTGGTCGCCAGGTCATCACACCATTCTTTTTGAGACATTGACAGACCGTGCGTGGGGGGTACCCAGCTTGATGCGGTTAAAACTGTTTGTGCTTGCGCCAAGCCGCTGAAGCCGACGAGGGTTGCGGCTGTCATGGCCAACAAAGTTTTGTTCATCCGAGTGCTCCAATAAATGGTTAAAAATATAATCGCGAAGCCGATTATTCAGCTGTTTAAATAATAACCTTAATTAACCTACCGATTGGTCGGTGAATTCCCGAGGGTGCTAAAAAAATATGAACTTTGTGGGTTAACAAATCCAGTTTAAAATTCGAACGATCGTGCTTTTTTACCAAGCTTAGGTTCGCGAAAATGAAAATTTGAGGCACAATTGACGTTTACGTAACGTCAATGCGTTGCGGCCGTGTCTGGCGCTTGGGTTTTGATATCAATGGAGAGCTTTCATGAAAATACTTGTGCCCGTGAAGCGGGTTGTTGACTACAACGTCAAGGTGCGCGTCAAATCGGACGGCACAGGCGTCGATATCGCCAACGTCAAAATGAGCATGAACCCCTTTGATGAAATTGCTGTTGAAGAAGCCGTTCGTTTGAAAGAGAAGGGCTTTGCCACTGAAGTGATCGCCGTCTCTTGCGGAGTTACGCAATGTCAAGAAACATTGCGCACCGCCATGGCCATCGGCGCTGACCGCGCCATCTTGGTTGAAACCACCGAAGAGTTGCAGCCATTGGCGGTGGCTAAATTGCTCAAAGCCTTGGTTGACAAAGAGCAGCCTGGCTTGATCATCTTGGGTAAGCAAGCCATTGACGACGATTGCAACCAAACCGGCCAAATGCTGGCCGCATTGGCTGACTTGCCGCAAGCCACATTCGCATCCAAAGTAGAAGTGGTCGACGGCAAAGCACAAGTCACGCGCGAAATCGATGGCGGTCTCGAAATTTTGTCAATCTCCATGCCCGCTGTCATCACCACAGACTTGCGTTTGAATGAGCCGCGGTATGTGACGTTGCCCAACATCATGAAGGCTAAGAAAAAACAACTCGACACCTTCAAGCCTGAAGACCTGGGTGTCGATGTATCACCTCGCATCACCACTTTGAAAGTGTCCGAGCCACCAAAGCGCTCTGCGGGTATCAAAGTACCTGACGTTGCCACGTTGGTTGATAAATTAAAGAATGTATCGAAGGTAATCTAATTAATTTGCGGGACAGACCAAGATTTGCGCAGCAAATTTGCTCTGTACTCAACTAATCATAATTTGCGGGACAGACCAAGATTTGCGCAGCAAATTTGCTCTGTCCTCAACTCATCAAGGAAGTTTATGGCTAATTTAGTGATTGCTGAACACGACAACGCATCGATCAAAGGTGCAACCCTGAACACCATCACAGCCGCTGTGGCTTGCGGTGGTGATGTGCACGTTTTGGTGGCGGGTCACAACGCCAGTGCAGCTGCGCAAGACGCCTCGCAAATTGCAGGTGTGACCAAGGTGATCCATGCTGACTCCGAAGTTTTCGCGCATGCCTTGGCAGAAAATGTGGCCGCTCAAGTTCTGGCCATCGCTGCCAACTACACCCACATTTTGTTTCCAGCCACTGCTGGCGGCAAAAACGTATCGCCTCGCGTGGCAGCCAAGTTGGATGTCGCTCAAATAAGCGATGTGACCTTGGTGCTGTCTGCAGATACCTTTGAGCGTCCTATCTACGCAGGCAATGCCATCGCTACAGTGCAAAGCAAAGATGCGATCAAGGTGTTAACAGTTCGCACAACGGGTTTCGATGCGGCTGCAAGGGCAGGTGGTTCGGCGAGCGTTGAAAGCATTGCGGTCATTGCTGACAGCGGCAAAAGCGCCTTCAAGGGCAGTGAAATTGCCAAAAACGATCGGCCTGAACTGACAGCAGCCAAGATCATTGTGTCGGGTGGCCGTGCCTTGGGTAGCGCAGAGAAATTTGCCGAAGTCATTACCCCTTTGGCTGACAAGCTCGGAGCTGCCATGGGTGCCAGCCGTGCTGCAGTGGATGCAGGTTACGCGCCCAATGATTGGCAAGTAGGTCAAACCGGCAAAATTGTTGCGCCTCAGTTGTATGTGGCTTGCGGTATTTCGGGCGCCATTCAGCATTTGGCCGGCATGAAAGACAGCAAGGTCATTGTGGCCATCAACAAGGATGCTGAAGCACCCATCTTCAGTGTGGCTGATTATGGTTTGGAAGCCGATCTGTTTGTGGCGGTGCCTGAATTGGTCAATGCTCTTTGAAGCGCTTGATTGAATTTGAATGTGAGTTTGAAGGGCATCCTGTGTGGTGCCTTTCTTTTGTTTGGAGTTACAGATGAGTTACGTTGCCCCTTTAAAAGACATGCTTTTCAACATAGAGCACTTGGCCCTGATTGACCAAGTTGCGCAAATGCCTGGATTTGAAGATGCAGGTTTGGAAACGGCACAAGCTGTGTTGCAAGAGTGCGCCAAGTTGAACCAAGACGTGCTTGCGCCCTTGAATTGGGAAGGCGATAAAAACCCTTCAAGCTTTTCAAATGGGCAAGTCAAGACCACACCAGGCTTCAAAGAAGCATTCAAGCAATATGGTGAAGGTGGCTGGCAAGGTTTGCAGCATCCCACTGAATTTGGTGGTCAAGGTTTGCCCAAAACCATTGGCGCAGCTTGCGGTGAAATGCTCAACTCGGCCAACATGAGTTTTGCCCTTTGTCCTTTGCTAACAGACGGCGCCATTGAAGCTTTGCTGACGGCAGGTTCTGACGAATTGAAAAATATTTATCTGGAGAAGTTAATTTCGGGTGAGTGGACGGGCACCATGAATTTGACGGAGCCCCAAGCCGGCTCCGATTTGGCATTGGTGCGCACACGCGCCGAGCCTTTGCCTGATGGCACCTTCAAAGTTTTTGGCACAAAAATTTACATCACCTATGGTGAGCACGACATGGCTGACAACATCGTGCATTTGGTGCTGGCTCGTGTGCAAGGCGCGCCTGAAGGCGTGAAGGGTATCAGCTTGTTTGTCGTACCCAAGTTCATGGTCAATGCGGATGGCAGCCTTGGTGCTCGCAACGATGTTCACTGTGTCAGCATTGAACACAAGATGGGCATCAAGGCCAGTCCAACCGCTGTGCTTCAGTATGGTGATCACGGCGGCGCCATCGGCTATTTGGTCGGCGAGGAAAACCGTGGCCTTGAATACATGTTCATCATGATGAACGCTGCGCGTTATGCCGTTGGCGTTCAGGGCGTTGCTATTGCAGAGCGTGCCTATCAAAAAGCAGTTCAGTACGCTAAAGACCGTGTGCAAAGCCGCCCGGTCGATGGCAGCATGAACACATCGGCTCCCATCATTCATCACCCCGATGTCAAACGCATGCTCATGACCATGCGCGCCACCACAGAAGGCTGCCGCGCTTTGGCCACAGTTGCTGCAGCGGCCTACGATGCGGCCCATCACCACACAGATGCAGAAGTGCGCAAACAAAATGCCTTGTTCTACGAATTCATGGTGCCTTTGGTCAAGGGCTACAGCACAGAGATGAGTTTGGAAGTCACTTCCTTGGGCGTGCAAGTTCACGGTGGCATGGGTTTCATTGAAGAGACAGGTGCTGCGCAGTACTACCGCGATGCCAAAATTCTGACCATTTACGAAGGCACCACAGCCATTCAAGCCAATGATCTAGTGGGTCGCAAAACCAGCCGCGACGGCGGCCAAACAGCCAAAGCATTGGCGGGCCAAGTTGAGCTCACAGAAAACGAATTGTTAGCCCATGCCCATGCAGATGCCAAAGCAGTTGGCCGCAGACTGAAAGCGGCTCGCTTGGCTTTTCTAGATGTCGTTCATTTTGTGGCAGGTCAAGCCAAAGCCAATCCCAATGACGTGTATGCGGGCAGTGTGCCGTACCTGATGTTGACAGGCAATTTGATGGCGGGTTGGCAGATGGGCCGCGCCATGTTGGTGGCTTTGACGCAAAGCTCTATGGGCAATGACAAAGCTTTTATGGATGCCAAAGTCATCACGGCGCGGTTTTATGCCGATCATTTGTTAAGCCGTGCGCCTGGCGTGCGTGACAGCATCGTAGACGGTGCAAAGTGCGTGACAGAGCTTTCTTTAGAAGCTTTCTAAAATAGCCAGCGACTACCGCTAAAGACAGCGCATACAAATACATTTCAAAATCTCAGGAGAACTCATGTCAAAACTTCCCGCGGCTTTGGCCAATTTAACTTTTCCGGTCATTGCCTCACCTTTGTTCATTATCAGCAATCCCAAACTGGTCATTGAGCAATGCAAGGCGGGAGTTGTGGGGTCCATGCCTGCACTCAATGCGCGTCCCGCAGAACAACTAGAAGAATGGCTGATTGAAATCACTGAAACATTGGCCGCTTACAACAAAGCCAATCCAGACAAGCCTGCCGCGCCCTATGCCATCAATCAAATTGTTCACAAAAGCAATGATCGGCTGGAGCACGACATGGCCATGTGCGTGAAATACAAGGTGCCGATCATCATCACGTCATTGGGTGCACGCGAAGACATTAATCAAGCTGCTCACAGTTATGGTGGCGTGGTGCTGCACGACATCATCAACAACAAATTTGCCCACAAGGCCATTGAAAAAGGCGCCGATGGATTGATTGCAGTGGCTGCTGGGGCGGGTGGACATGCTGGCGAAAAGAGCCCCTTTGCATTGATCCAAGAAATTCGCCAATGGTTTGATGGCCCCGTGGCATTGTCAGGCTCCATTGCCACCGGCGATGCTGTTTTGGCGGCGCAAGCCATGGGTGCAGACTTTGCCTACATTGGCTCGGCATTCATTGCCACCCATGAGGCGCGTGCTGCCGACGCCTACAAGCAGGCCATCGTTGATTGCAATTCAGATGACATTGTCTATAGCAATCTGTTCACAGGTGTGCATGGTAACTACTTGGCGCCTTCCATTAAATCTGCTGGACTAGACCCTAGTAACTTACCAGTGTCTGACCCCTCCACCATGAACTTCGGCGGCGATGCCAAAAAAGCTTGGAAAGACATTTGGGGTTGCGGTCAGGGAATTGGCGCCGTTGATGCTGTGGTCAGTACGGCTGATTTTGTTGCTAAATTGAAGCAGCAGTACGCTTCCGCCCGTGCTCGCTTGGCCATTTAATTTCAAGAGCGTTCAGCTTGAAGTCTGAACGCTTAGAGGTTATTGACCTCTTTAAGGCTTTCGCCTGCGTCCTCATTGTTTGGCACCACCTGGCGCTTTACAGTCCCATGGCCAATGTCGTGGCAGTGTGGGTGCCCCTACTTGAAGTGTTTCTTCTTGATTACGCGCTGATGGCGGTGCAAATTTTCTTGGTTGTAGGCGGGTACTTGAATGCCAAGTCTTGGGCCAATGCCGTCCCAAAATCTGCGTTTGAATTTTTTCCAAGATTGTTGTTGCGCTATCAAAGATTGATCATCCCATTGCTAGCAGCCTTGAGTGTGGTCGTTGCAATCACAGCGCTTGTTCGCCCTTACTTTGATCACTCATCGCTTTCAAGTGCGCCAAGCTTGATTCAAGTTGTTGCGCACACTTTCTTACTTCAAGACATTCTTGATTTAGAAGCTTTTTCAGCGGGCGTTTGGTATGTCGCCATAGATTTTCAACTGTTTGCAATGGCGATGGCTTGTGCGTCGCTTGCACAGGTATGGCAAGGTCTTTCGGGCAAGGGTTCTGTCGTGCGCAAGGCATTTGGCTTTTGGTTGATTCTCACCTTGTGTTCAATTTTTATTTGGAATCTGAATCCTTTGGGTGAAATGTGGGGCGCTTATTTTTTTGGTACTTATGGGCTGGGTTTGTGCGTTGGATCGTGGCGCTCCGCTGGTTTCAAATTCAGTGTGCGAAATTTAGGGCTGCTAATTTTCATGCTTGGCCTTGTAGCTATGGCATATCACCCTAGAGACAGACTGATGCTGGCCATTGCAACGGCTTTGTTGTTGTGCTGGTATGAGGCAAATGATTGCAATGCCATTCAGTACTTTAAATTGAAGTGGATTCGCGAGCTGTCAAACGCTTCTTACGCCATTTTCCTGATTCACTTCAGCGTCAGTTTGTTAGTGAGTGCGGTGGTCTTTAATTTTTGGCCTGAAAACATAAGGGTCAACGCAGTGGGCTTAGGGGTTTCATTCGGACTGTCAGTTTGGATGGGGCAATTGATTCACCATGCCATTGAAACGCCAAAGCCGACTTGGACGCGATGCTTGCAGTGGGCTGCCACGTTTGTGGCAACCTGCACGGGAGTCATGTTAATTGGCTGAAGCCACGTGACTTTCGTTCACTTTACCTTGGATGTAGGCCAGTGCAGCCTCTACCTGGTCAATCAAGATCAGGCATAAGTCGCCTGCAGAAAGTCGCGCCAGTGCCGTGTCAATGGCATTGAACTCACCTTGAATGTCTTGGACATATTGGGTTCGGACTGCGCCATTGAGGCCATCGCGAAGCAATTGAATCACTTCGCCATCGGTGCGGCCACGTTGGCATGCATCTTGGTACAAAATAACTTCGTCAAAGGCGGTGCCCAAAATTTGAGTCTGATCGCGAATATCTTGATCGCGGCGATCACCTGCACCACTGATGACCACCACTCGCTTTTGCGCGGGCATGTTGTCAACCGCGTGAACCAAGGCTTGAATGGCATCGGGGTTGTGACCGTAGTCTGCAATTAAAGTGGCACCCTTGTAATCAAAGACATTGAATCGACCCGGCACGCCTTGAATGTCACTGATGAATGTGGACAAACCTTGGGCAATGGTTTCCCAAGGTACATTGAGGGCCCAAGCGGCGCCCACCGCCGCCATGACATTTTCAGTTTGGAAACCAATTTGTCCTTGGCGAGTCAGTGGCACATCACTCAGTGGAATGCGAAAGTACTTCTTGCCCTGTTGCGCCACAATGCTGCCATTTTCTGCGTAAACCACTCGCTTGCCTTGAGCGCGGTGAGTGGCTAAGACCGGGTGGTGTGCGTCGAGTGCAAAGAACGTGACATCACCGGGACACATTCTGGCCATCATGGCTACCTGTGGATCGGTTGCGTTCAAAACGGCCATGCCGTCGCTTGCGACATTCAGCACAACAACACGTTTTAAGACCGACAAATCTTCGACCGTTGTGATGTAGTTTAGGCCTAAGTGATCACCAGAGCCGATGTTCGTGACGATGGCTACTTGGCAACGATCAAAGGCCAATCCTTCGCGAAGTAGGCCGCCCCTGGCTGTTTCAAACACCGCAGCATCGACATCGGGGTGCATCAGTACATTGCGCGCGCTGCGCGGGCCACTGCAATCGCCATCGTCAATTTGACGGCCGTTGACATACACACCGTCGGTGTTGGTCATACCCACGCGCAGTTGGTTGGCTTTAAGGAGATGGGCTGTCAGTCGCACGGTGGTTGTTTTGCCATTGGTGCCAGTGACAGCAATGACAGGAATACGGCCGTTGTCCCCGTTGGGGTACATGTAGTCAATGATGGCCTTGCCAACGTTTCGGCCTTTGCCAAATGAAGGACTGATGTGCATGCGCAAGCCAGGCGCCGCATTGACTTCCACAATGCCACCATTTTGTTCTTCGAGGGGCTTGAGAACCGATTCGCAAACGACATCTACGCCACAAACGTCAACGCCCACCATTTGCGCTGCGACCACGACGCGCGCTGCCACTTCTGCATGGACATCGTCTGTGACATCGGTGGCAGTGCCGCCGGTGGACAAGTTGGCGTTGTTGCGCAAAATGACGCGCCGACCTTTTTCAGGAACTGAATTAGGTCCCATTTCTTGGAGCTTCAAGCGAGCGATGGCAATGACATCGAACTTGATTTTGGTCAGAGAAGTGGAGTGGCCATCACCGCGGCGAGGGTCTGCATTGACTTTGTCGACCAGTTCTTTGACGGTATGAATGCCATCACCGACAACCAGGGGAGGCTCACGTCTGGCAGCCGCAACCAACTTATTGCCAACGACCAGCAGTCGGTAGTCACTGCCGGGCAAGAATTTTTCTACCAAAACTTCGCCATAGCGAGCGGCCGTTTCGTAGGCTTGGTTAAACAGTTCGCGCTCAACAATGTTGACCGTAACGCCTTTGCCTTGGTTGCCATCTTGGGGCTTGACCACAATGGGAAGTCCAATGCTGAGTGCAATTTGCCAAGCATCTTCTAAATTCTTGGCGGGGCGCCCGATGGGAACTGGCACGCCGGCGGCCAACAACAAGGACTTGGTGAGGTCTTTATCTTGTGCAATGGATTCGGCAATGGCACTGGTGGTGTCTGTTTCGGCAGCTTGAATGCGACGTTGTTTGCTACCCCAGCCAAACTGCACCATGCTGCCTTCGGTAAGGCGACGGTAGGGTATGCCTTTGAGAACCGCGGCATCGACAATGGAACCCGTGGAGGGCCCGAGGCGAACATCTTCATCCAAATCGCGCAACTCAGTGAGGGCTTGGTTTAAATTGAAGGCCGTTTGGGCTTTCACTGCAAGGCAAAGTTTTTCAGCCCATTCGAGGGCCAATCTGCCAACCGCCTCTTCGGTGTACTGAACAACGACCTGATAAATGCCTTCTTCTTCAGTGGCCGTTGTGCGGCTGAATGTGATGGGGCAACCCGCTTGATTTTGCAGACTGAGTGTGATTTTTTCCAGTGCATGGGCCATGCTGGCGGGTTGGCCAGGACGGGTGCCTTCAAGGGGGCCTAAGGATGGAAAAATTCTTCTGAGTTGTTTTTCAAACTCATTGCCGGGCATCATCTCTCGCTCTTGAGGCTCGCAACTCACAATGGCTTCGATGCTGGTTTGACGGCTCCATAAATTGGGCCCCCGCAAAGCTCGAATTCTTGAAACTTCCATGAAACTTTGTCCTGATTGAAGCGCGTCTTGCAGTCTGATGTTGAATGAATTGGCAGACGGCGATGGTTCAGTGAGAGCCAGGGCTTTGACCAAAACTTTTGATGCCTGCTCGGATGAGATCGGTTTGAATGCCAAGTGCCCATGCGGCTGCTGAGGCTGCTAAGACTTCTACGCATTTAAGGTGCTTGTTTTTGAACACTTTGTCAATGGCAGGCAATTGGCGATTCAAGGCTTCGATTTCATGCGCGCCTTGGGCCAAGACCAAATGATTTTTGCGCCAGAAAACTACGCGCCCATTTTCACTGCGATGTTGAACGATACGGGGGTGCTCTTCAGTGCTGGCAAAATAAGTGATCTCGCCATCGCAGTACTGAGCAAGATTGGCAACTTCATCATCTTCAGCATTGAGCACGGCCATACCTTGTGACAACACAACGTCCATTTGGGTTCTGACCACATTGGTCATTTGTTCATCGCTTTGAATGTACAAATCTTCAAGGCCGGCTGCTTTGGGCATGGAAGTGATGATGCCGACCTGGCAGCGGTCGTAGGGCAGGCCTTCAGAAAGCAAGTGCCTGGCCGTGGTTTCAAAGACTGCAGCCTGAACGGATCGGTTGATCAGCAGGCGCTGGGCTGATTCCCACTCCATGCCGCTTTGGGGGTGCAGGCAGCGTTGGCCTAAAAACAAGCCTTTGGCCGAAGAAAGGCCAGTTTGCAGTCCTTGCAGGTGCAGCAGCCATGCAATGAGATGGCTGGTACCCGTGGTGTTTTCTTGACCAATAAGACCAACGACCGGAATGCGAGGCTCAGAATTTTCGGCAAACAAATGTGCGGCAATGGCTTGGCCCACAGGCCTGGCTTGGCCAGTGGCAGGCTTTAAGTGCATGAGAAGGCCCGGGCCAGCATTGACTTCAACAATGGCTGCGCCTTGCGACTTCATAGGTTTGGAAATATCTTGAGCGACCAGATCTACACCCGCAATGTCCAAGCCCACAATGCGGGCGGCAAGCGCGGCTAACTCGGCCACATCGGGGTGAACCAAATCGGTGACATCGATGGCCATGTTGCCGGTGCGCATGACCACCACATGGCGGTCTTTTGCTGGAACACTTTGGCCCGTTAGACCCTGACGCTTAAGCTCGAGCACAGCAGTGGTGTGGTCTTTAAGGCGAATGGTGTCGAGCGGAAAATCTTCTTCTTCGCCGCGGCGCGGGTCAGAATTGATTTGGCTTTCGATCAGCGCCTCAACGCTGTGAATGCCATCACCCACAATGCTGGCCACTTCACCTTTGTTGGCAGCCACCAATTTGCCGCCAACCACCAGCAAGCGATACTCGTCGCCCAAAATATGTCGCTCTACCAAGACGTCACTTCCTTCGGCCTCGGCCAAATGGTAGGCGGCTTCGACTTCGGCTTGGGTTCTGAGTTCTAAGGAAACACCGCGACCATGATTGCCATCGACTGGCTTGACGCAAACAGGCAGGCCAATTTCTTGTGCGGCTTCCCATGCTTCTTGGGGTGATGCGACATTGCGACCTTCGGGAACTGGCACCCCGCAGTTGGCGAGCAAACTCTTAGTCAGGTCTTTGTCTTTGGAAACACCCTCGGCAATGGCGCTGGTTTGGTCGGTTTCGGCTGTCCAAATGCGGCGCTGGTTGGCGCCATAACCGAGTTGAACCAAATTGCCATCGTTGAGGCGGATGGAAGGGATATTGCGATCGGTTGCCGCGTCGACAATGCAAGCGGTGCTGGGTCCAATGCACAAGCGATCGACCATTTGGGTGAGATCGGCAATGACTTGTTGGATCGGGTAGGGGCGGTCTTCGATGGCCGCCATGACCAAGTCGCGGGCGGCTTGAAGGGCGGCGCGGCTGACAGTTTCATTTCGGGTGCGAATGACCACTTTGTAAATGCCTCTGGGGCCTGCTTCTCTGGCTTTGCCGAAACCCGTTTGCATGCCGGCGCGGTTTTGCAACTCAAGGGCCACGTGCTCCATGATGTGGCCGGGCCAGGTGCCTTCGGTGAGTCTTTGCAAAAAGCCGCCTCTTTGGCCAACGCTGCATCGATGCTCGATGAGCCCGGGAAGCATATTTTGGAGCCGCTCGTTAAAACCGGGGAGGGTGTTGGAGGGGAAGTCTTCTAAATCGCCAATGTCGATCCAAGCTTCTAGGACGGGACGGTAAGTCCAAATATTCGGACCCTTGAGGTGGGTCATGCGAATGAATTTGATATCTTTTGAGCTCATTTTCGTGCTTTTCACAATTCTGAGCGAAGGCGCTGTGCGTTTCGTGTCCGGAGATACAATGGCCGGCCAGTTGCAGCACTGGCAAGGATCGTCTGATAAACAAGGTGCATGGGCTGTGTCCTGGCCGCTTCTTTTGCTGTTTTTGTTTGCCGCCAACACTGGTTGACTCTTGTTGTTTGAATCTTTATGAACCCCAATACCCATCCACCCATCGATTTGTTGGGATTGCCGTTTTTTTGGCAGGAGGGCGTGTTGTCTCGAGTTCACCTTGGTGAAAACGTTCTAGCTTGGCTAGAGGTTGACCTGAATGATGAATTAAGCTTTAAAAAAACACTCCTCATTTTGACCGATCAAAGGGTCATCTCTGCAGATGAGGCTCAAAATAATTGGAATTTCTGGACATTGGCCCCAGATTTCGCCCTTCGGGTACTTGATCACGCTGGCGTGGGCACCTTGGCCCTCTATCAGGGTGGCCAAAGGTTGGGGGCCTGGCGTTTCACGCTGGGGCTTGAAGCAGCCGTTCTCAGGTGGAAATTACGCTTTGAAAACCATCTGCTGGGTCAGATTCAGGCGGCCTCTTTTTCGGGCCAGTCTTCGGCGCATCATCCTTCGAATGATTTAGAGTGGTCAGAGCCTGGCATCGGTCAGATGCTGCACAGCCTGTGCCCTGTTTGTCAGAATGTGGTGGACGCCTCAGACGAGGAGTGTGCCGTTTGCTTAGAAAAAGACCAGGCGCCAACTTCGACCTGGAACTTGTTCAAACTCTGGCGTTTTGCTCGGCCCTATCGGGGGCAGCTACTTCTGGGTTTTGTTTTGACACTGGCGTCAACAGCTGCCACCTTGGTGCCACCCTACCTCACCATGCCGCTCATGGACGATGTGCTCATACCCTACCAAAATGGCAAGAACATCGAGCCGGAAACGGTATCTTGGTACCTCTTGGCTTTGCTGGCGTCTGCCATCGTGGCATGGGGTTTGGGTTGGATCAAAACTTACATCTTGGCGCTTGTTTCGGAGCGCATCGGCGCAGATTTAAGAACCAGCACGTATCAACATTTACTGAAGTTATCGTTGGAGTACTTTGGGGGTCGCCGAACCGGTGATTTGATTGCCCGCATCGGCAGCGAAACTGACCGCATCAACGTCTTTCTCTCTCTTCACTTATTGGACTTTGCCACCGATATTTTGATGATCGTGATGACGGCGGTCATTTTGTTTTCCATCAATCCCACCTTGGCCGTGGTCACACTTTTGCCCTTGCCCTTCATTGGCTGGTTGATTCATGTGGTGCGTGAAAGATTGCGCACAGGTTTCGAAAAAATTGACCGTGTTTGGTCTGAGGTCACCAACGTCTTGACTGACACCATTCCAGGCATTCGGGTCGTCAAAGCTTTTGCGCAAGAAGACCGTGAGGCGCAGCGTTTCATGGATGCCAACAAACACAATTTGGCAGTCAATGATCGACTCAATCGCGTTTGGTCACTGTTTTCTCCCACAGTGACGCTGATGACTGAAGTTGGCTTGTTGGTGGTGTGGGGTTTTGGAATTTGGCTTGTTTCTAAAGACCAAATCACAGTGGGCGTACTGACGGCATTTTTGGCTTACATCGGCCGCTTTTACACGCGCCTCGACGGCATGAGTCGCATTGTTTCTAGCACGCAAAAAGCAGCTGCCGGTGCCAAGCGAATTTTCGAAATCCTGGACCATGTTTCGAGTGTGCCGGAACCTGTCAACCCTGTTGCCTTGTCCAAAGTGGAAGGGCGTATCACTTTGACAGATGCCAGCTTTCGCTATGGCAATCGTGCAGTCATCAAACATTTGAATTTGGACATCAAGCCAGGCGAGATGATTGGTTTGGTGGGGCACAGCGGCTCGGGTAAAAGCACCTTGGTCAACTTAATGTGCCGTTTTTATGATTTGTCTGAAGGCAGTATTGCGTTGGATGGCGTCGACATCAAGCAACTCAAGGTGGCCGATTACCGCAGCCACATTGGTCTGGTTCTGCAAGAGCCATTCTTGTTCTTTGGCACCATCGCTGACAACATTGCCTACGGCATGCCAGATGCCACTCGTGAACAAGTTGTAGCGGCTGCTAGAGCTGCGCATGCGCATGAATTTATTTTACGGATGCCACAGGGCTATGACTCTCTGGTCGGAGAGCGTGGACAAGGACTGTCAGGCGGCGAGCGCCAGCGAATTTCCATTGCACGCGCCTTGCTCATCAATCCGCGAATTTTAATTTTGGACGAAGCGACGTCGGCCGTGGACACTGAAACAGAAAAAGAAATTCAAAATGCGTTGGATAATTTGGTTCGTGGCCGAACCACCATTGCCATTGCACACCGCTTGTCCACCTTGCGAAAAGCAGATCGCTTGGTGGTCATGGACAAAGGATTGATTGTGGAAGAAGGTACGCACGATGTACTGATTGAAAGCCAAGGGGCCTATTGGCGCTTGTACGAAGCGCAGCAAAGACAAGCAGAATCCGAAGGCGCTATTTTGAGAGAATCGACTGCTTCATGAGTACAAAGTTGATGAATATCCAATTCGATCAAGGCCCCTCTGGCAGGTGGTATTTCGTGAGCGAACAAGGGCAGCAGCATGACCACGTCTTGGCTGTCAGATCATTTCCAGTTGCGGCACCTGACGAGGGTATTGCCTTGGTTGATGGGGATGGCAAAGAGTTGCTATGGATTCCACATTTGAACATGCTGCCCGACGCCGTGCGCGCCAGAGTTTTGAAGGCCATCAGCCAGCGTGAGTTCATGCCCCAAATATTGAAGTTGTATGGTGTCAGTGGTTTTTTAACCCCTAGCACTTGGGACATCGAGACCGATCGAGGCCGCACCCAGTTATTGCTGAAAGGCGAAGAAGACATTCGCCGTTTGTCTGATACGGTGTTGCTGGTCACGGACGGTCATGGCGTTCAATTCTTGATTCGAAATTTAGCGCAGATGGATCGCTTTTCGCGAAGGCTGCTTGACCGGTTTTTATAACTTGCTGCGGCAGTTGGCGTGCACATCTAACTTTTCTTGGTAAACCTCACTGCTGACGTTCATCAGTCCTAAGACCGAATGAAAGTAGTGATCGTGAGTCAGGGCGGTATCTGTTTTGTTTTTCAAACAAGTGTTGATCAAACCCGATTGCTTTTCAAAACGCGGTGACAACCATGTGATCCAAGGAACACGCTTTTGGACATCGGGTGCCACACGGTATGGCAGTCCGTGCAAGTACACATTGTTTTCACCCAATGATTCGCCGTGGTCGGAAACATAGAGCAAAGCGGGCGCCGATGTGGTCTCTGACTTCTTGAGCCATTGAATGGCCTGAGCTAAAAAATAGTCGGTGTACAAAATGGTGTTGTCAAAAGAATTGACCACCTGCTCCCGCGAACATTCTTGCAGTGCATTGCTCTTGCACTCGGGTTGAAATTTCCTGAAATTGTCAGGCACTCGTTTGTAGTAGGCGGGTCCGTGGCTGCCCATTTGGTGCATCACGACCACCACGCCTTTGGCGCGGCGTTCTGCAGGAAGCGCTTGAATGCGTTGATCAATTTCATGCAACATGATTTCATCAAAACACTCGCCGTTTTTGCACAAAGTGGGGTGTTTCAATTCTTTGGTGAGGGCTTGCGGTACGCGTTCACAGACGCCTTTGCAACCAGATTGATTGTCAATCCAAAGGACTGCAAAGCCAGCATGATTCAAAACATCGATCAAGCTTTCGTAATTGTTTTTTCGCTCCTCAAATGCCTCTTTGCCTAAATGAGAAAACATACAAGGCACCGAGGTGGCTGTGCTGGTGCCACAGGACACCACACCTTTTAAGCTGACGATGTTTTCTTTGGCTAACTCTGGTGTGGTGGGGCGCTCGTAGCCATTGACGCCAAAGTTGCCCATGCGCGCAGTTTCCCCTAAGACCAATAACAAAAGAGGTGGTTTATCGGTTGGCCTTAGCGCTGATACTTTGGCGTCACGCCCCATGGGCAGAAGAGTTTGATTGTTGCGCTGAAAGGGCTTGGCGGCCACCATGCCAATGGCGTAGAAACTGTTCAAAGGATTGACCAAATAACGCAACTGAGTGTGATTGCGCATGATGGATGCGTAATCTTGAAAAATAGCGAGCAGAACTGCCACGATGACAATGATCGACGCCGCGCCAGTCAGGGTGTTGTTGAAAGCTTGTTGGGTCCAGCGCAAAGATTTGACAGGTGTTTTCCAAAGCACCCAACTGGGCATTAATCCAAGCAGAAAGAAACTGATGAAAATTCGCCAATTCAACAAGTCCATGGCTTCTTTGGTGTCGGTTTGGATCACATTGGTGATCATGCTGCTGTCTATCACGATGCCGTAGCTCACCATAAAGTAAGCGCCGCTTGCAGCACTGAAGAAGAACACTGTCAGCACCGGTTTAAGGAGCCACCGCCAGTTGAACAAACTCAAGATAAGTGTCAGGGCCGCTGTGATGATGGCACCAAAACCCATGGCAAAAGCAAAGCCTCTGAGGCCAGACACCTCAGGCAATTGGTGGACTTGCATCCACAGAGCAATGTTGCCTACGCTGGCTAGCCAAAGACTGCACACCACCGCAAGCCACGCAGGGTGCCATGCGCTGTGTTGAGAGCCCGAAGTGAGGTGGCTTTTGGATGTCATAGGGCCTAGTTTAAGGCCTGCACCAAGCTCAAGCTCCGAACAAACCTTTGAGTTTGTCGGTCCAGCTGTTGCCCGTAGGCATGTGCTTGGCGCCGCCTTTTTGCAAAGACTCGTCAAACTCTTTGAGCAGTTTGCGCTGATGCTCCGTCAGCTTGACGGGCGTCTCAACTGTGATGTGGCAATACAAGTCGCCAGGGTAGCTGGCGCGAACCCCTTTGATGCCTTTGCCGCGCAAACGAAATTGTTTGCCAGTTTGCGTGCCTTCAGGGATGTCAATGGCCGCTTTGCCACTGAGTGTGGGCACATCGATTTCGCCGCCCAAGGCCGCTTTGCTAAAGCCGATGGGGACCGAGCAATGCAAGTCATCGCCATCGCGCTCAAAGATTTCGTGTTTCTTAAGGCGAATTTCAATGTACAAGTCACCGGGCGGGCCGCCATTGGTGCCAGGCTCGCCATTGCCCGTGCTGCGAATGCGCATGCTGTCGTCGATGCCCGCTGGAATTTTGACCTCGAGCGTTTTTTGTTTTTTAAGCTTGCCTTGGCCGCTGCAAGAAGGGCAGGGGTCGGCGATGATTTTGCCGGAACCGCGGCAATGCGGACAAGTTTGCTGCACACTGAAAAAGCCTTGGCGCATTTGTACTGTGCCAGAGCCTTGACAAGTACCGCAGGTTTTGGCGCTGGTGCCTTTCTTGGCGCCCGAACCACCGCAGGGGTCGCACTCATCCCAGCTAGGAATTCGAATTTGGGCATCCTTGCCAGTGGCAGCTTCTTCCAAAGTGACTTCCATGGCATAGCTTAAATCGCCACCGCGAAACACTTGTCGACCGCCCCGACCACCGCCACCCCGTTGCTGACCAAAGATGTCGCCAAAGATGTCACCGAAGGCTTCACCAAAACCACCGAAGCCTTCAGCCCCGCCGCCAGGGCCGCGCATGTTGGGGTCAACACCGGCGTGACCGTATTGGTCGTAGGCGGCACGTTTCTGTGCGTCCGACAACATCTCGTAGGCCTCTTTGACCTCTTTGAATTTAGCCTCAGCGTCTTTGGCGTCGTCGCCCTGATGACGGTCAGGGTGGAACTTCATGGCCAATTTGCGATACGCTTTTTTAATCTCTTCTTCAGAGGCGTTCTTGGCTACACCCAATACTTCGTAAAAGTCTTTTTTGGCCATCGTGTTTTGCTACTTTTTGAACAAGAACGCCGCGCAAGCGATTTCCTGGTGGAATACGCTAACGCGGCGGCTTGGGCTATTGCCCATGAGAAGAAGGTTTAACCCTTTTTAACTTCTTTCACTTCTGCATCGACCACATTGTCGTCTGCGGGTTTTGCTTCTGCGCCAGGACCGCCAGGGCCACCAGCCGCACCACCTGCTGCCGATTCTTTGGCTTGCATGTCGGCATACATTTTTTCGCCCAACTTCTGGCTGACGGTCATGAGGGTTTCGGTCTTAGCAGAGATGGCGTCTTTGTCTTCGCCTTTCAATGCTTCTTCCAATTCTTTCACTGCGGCTTCGATTTTGGTTTTCTCGTCGGCTTCAATTTTGTCGCCGTATTCGGTCAAGCTTTTCTTCACGCTGTGCACAGTGGCTTCGCCTGAGTTTTTGGCTTGAACGATTTCGAGTTTCTTCTTGTCGTCTTCAGCATTCAACTCGGCGTCTTTCACCATCTGCTGAATTTCAGCTTCAGACAAACCAGAGTTGGCCTTGATGGTGATCTTGTTTTCTTTGCCGGTGCCTTTGTCTTTGGCACCCACGTGCAAGATGCCGTTGGCGTCAATGTCAAACGACACTTCGATTTGCGGTGTGCCACGCGCTGCGGGTGGAATGCCTTCGAGGTTGAACTCGCCCAGCAACTTGTTGCCGCTGGCCATCTCGCGCTCACCTTGGTACACCTTGATGGTGACTGCGGGCTGGTTGTCGTCGGCTGTAGAGTAGGTCTGTGCAAACTTGGTGGGAATGGTGGTGTTCTTGGTGATCATTTTGGTCATCACGCCACCCAGGGTTTCGATGCCCAAAGACAAAGGTGTGACGTCTAGCAACAAAACGTCTTTGCGATCACCTGACAAAACCTGGCCTTGAATGGCGGCGCCAACGGCTACGGCCTCGTCAGGGTTCACGTCTTTGCGGGGCTCTTTGCCGAAGAACTCTTTGACCTTCTCTTGCACTTTGGGCATGCGAGACATGCCGCCTACCAAAATGATGTCGTCAATGTCGGCCACGTTCACGCCAGCGTCTTTGATGGCCATGCGGCAAGGGGCCATGGTGCGCTCAATCAACTCGTCGACCAAGCTTTCCAACTTGGCACGACTGAGTTTGATGCTCAGGTGTTTAGGGCCTGTGGCATCGGCAGTGATGTAGGGCAAGTTGATGTCAGTGCCAGCAGAGCTGGACAATTCGATCTTGGCTTTTTCAGCGGCTTCTTTCAAGCGCTGCAAGGCCAACACGTCTTTGGACAAATCAACGCCGCTTTCTTTCTTGAACTCAGAGATGATGAAGTCGATGATGCGTTGATCGAAGTCTTCGCCGCCCAAGAAGGTGTCGCCGTTGGTGGACAACACTTCAAATTGCTTTTCGCCATCGACGTCTGCAATTTCAATGATGGACACGTCAAACGTACCGCCCCCCAAGTCATACACCGCAATCTTGCGATCGCCTTTGTCTGTTTTGTCTAAACCGAAAGCCAGAGCAGCAGCAGTTGGTTCATTGATGATGCGCTTGACATCCAAACCAGCAATGCGGCCGGCATCTTTGGTGGCTTGACGTTGTGCGTCGTTGAAATAAGCAGGCACCGTAATGACGGCTTCTGTCACTTCTTCGCCGAGGTAGTCTTCGGCGGTTTTCTTCATCTTGCGCAAAACTTCTGCGCTAATTTGTGGGGGCGCCAATTTGTTGCCGCGCACTTCCACCCATGCGTCGCCGTTGTCGGCTTTGGCAATGGTGTAGGGCATCAGGTCAATGTCTTTTTGAACTTCTTTTTCTGCAAACTTGCGGCCAATCAGGCGCTTCACGGCATACAGCGTGTTGCGGGGGTTGGTAACAGCCTGACGCTTGGCGGACGCGCCAACCAAAATTTCGCCGTCTTCTTGGTACGCAATGATGGAAGGGGTGGTGCGAGCGCCTTCGGCGTTCTCAATCACCTTGGTGGTGTTGCCTTCCATGATGGCCACACACGAATTGGTGGTGCCCAAGTCAATGCCAATGATTCTTCCCATGTTCTTCTCCGGTAATCTAAAAAATGCTTGAATGAAACAGAAGTAGGGGCAGTTGGGGCAATTTCAAGTCCGAAATGGCTGAATTTGCATCTTTTTGCCCTGTTTTGGGCTGAAAGAGGCTGTTTTCTACTTCTAAAGGTTTTTATTTAGGGGCTGTGACCGTGACCAAAGCCGGGCGCAAAACGCGATCTGCAATGAGGAAGCCTTTTTGCAAAACGGTGACGACCGTATTGGCTTCCTGCTCTGCAGGGACCACACTGATGGCCTGGTGATGGTGGGGGTCAAACTTGGTGCCAGCGGCAGGGTTGATTTCAATCACCTTGTTGCGTTCGAGTGCGCTTTTCAATTGGCGAAGCGTGGCTTCTGCGCCTTCGCGAAGTTGCTCGGGCGTGACGTTTTGGATGGCCAAACCGGCTTCCAAACTGTCCAACACGGGCAGCAGGCTGTCGGCAAAACCTTCTACCGCAAATTTGCGAGCTTTGGAAATTTCTTCATCGGCGCGGCGACGGGCGTTTTGCACATCGGCTTGGGCGCGAAGGTACTGGTCTGCCAATGTGGCGTTTTGGGCCTTCACATTGGCCAGTTCAGCTTGTGCATCCGTCAATGGGTCTTGAGGAGCAGAAGCCTGCTGAGGCTGGGTGTCTGTGCCCATGGCAGCAGCCGCTGCAGCCAAGGCCTCGGCCGTAGGCATGACGCTCGCTGCACCTGGGTTCGGTGTTTGATTGGGGGTGTTTTGTGAGTTGGAATCAGACATGAAATGCATCCGCAATAAATGACAACGCCCCAAACTTGGGGGCGCTTTGAGAGATTTCAAGACCCTGAAGGCGATCCTTCAGAGACTTGGAGCAGATCAAGACAGCTCGAGCAATTCGACGTCAAATTTCAAAGTGGCGTTAGGGGGAATCACGCCGCCTGCGCCGCGTGAGCCGTAGCCTAAATCAGCCGGGATGATCAGGGTGCGTGCGCCACCGATTTTCATGCCTGCCACGCCTTCGTCCCAGCCGCGAATGACCATGCCTGCGCCCAAAACGAATTGGAAGGGGTCGCGGCGGTCTTTGCTGGAGTCAAATTTAGCGCCTTGCTCGCCATCTTCGTACAGCCAACCGGTGTAATGCACGGTGACTGTTTGGCCTTTGGTGGCTTCGGCGCCGTCGCCGACCACGGTGTCTTCGTATTGCAGGCCTGTGGCTGTGGTGTTCATGGGTGCGTCCTAAAAAGGGGTCATAGAAAAGCCAGTTCGAGACTGGCCTAAGAGCTGAATTATGCCAGTGGAAAGACGCCCTTTGGCAAGGCGTGTGCTCAGGGTTTCGGGCTGGGCTGGCGTTTGGCCAAATCTTGGATCAAGGCTCGAATGCCGTAAGTCCAGGGCGGCGCCATATCTGACGTGGTGACACGGTTAAAAAGTGTGCCCAACTGCGGGGTCGAAATAGCCACGGTATCGCCCACGACATGGGTGAAGCCTTGACCGGGTCCATGGCGGTCTTGGGTGGGAGCAAACATGGTGCCTAAAAATAAAACCAAGCCGTCGGGGTATTGGTGGTACTGGCCAATGGCTTGCGCTGCAAGGTCCAAGGGGTCGCGGCTAATTTGACTGAGTGAACTGCTGCCTTGCATGACAAAGCCCTCTGGGCCTTTGACGACCATACTCAGGTCAGTGCAACGCACGCTGTCGATGGTGTAAGCCTTGTCAAACAAACGGATGAAGGGGCCAATGGCGCAACTGGCGTTGTTGTCTTTGGCTTTTCCGAGCAGCAAAGCACTCCTGCCTTCAAAGTCGCGCAGGTTGACATCGTTGCCCATGGCAGCGCCGACCACGTGCCCCTTTGAATTGATGACCAACACAATTTCGGGTTCTGGGTTGTTCCAAGAACTGCCTGGGTGCAAGCCCACATCAAAGCCAGAGCCGACCGCGCTCATGGCTTGTGACTTGGTGAAAATTTCGGCGTCTGGGCCAATGCCTACCTCCAAATACTGCGACCACACACCTTGCGCCACCAAAACTTCTTTCAACTTCATGGCTTGATCAGAGCCAGGTTTGACGTTTCGCAAGTTGTCGCCCATCACGCTGATAACCGCTGCTCGGACACTCTCAGCTTTGGCGGCATCGCCACGCGCTTGCTCTTCAATGACGCGCTCTAGCATGCTGGCGACAAAGGTCACACCAGCAGCTTTGATGGCTTGCAGGTCAGTGGGCGCTAAGAACCACGCCTCTTCTGGGTTTTGATTCAAAGGATCCGTATTGGCCCATACGCTTGGCGTGGACCATGTTCGAGCTGAGTGTTTCGCGACCTTGGCTGCTGCGTGATCCAACTCCATCAGGTCACTGCTGGTCATTGCCAGTTCTGATAAATCAGTGATCTCATGCTGACCCACTTTGACCAAGTAGGGCCCTTCACCAGGTACCCAAATTCGACCAATCAAGAGGGCATTGGCTGCATCATGGGGCAATGTTTCATTCAATGAGGGAAAGCTTGAATTCACCACGAGACGTTCTCCTAATGAGCATGCCTAAGTTACTGAGGGTGCAGCCGACTTAGAGATAGATTTTTTGCAAAAGAGTGACCAATGTTTGCGCTTGGTTGGGGGTGAGTTTACCGCCTACATTTCTTTCGAGTTCTAATGCCGTAGCTTCAGCTTGCACCATGAGTGCTTTGCCCTTTTTAGTCGGATGTAGACCGACGGCGCGACCATCATGGGGGTGGGGCAGACGTTCAACCAAACCCTGCGAATCTAAAGATTGGATGAGACTGACCAAATTGGGCGGCAAGATATTCAAAGACGCGCACAGTTGACGCGATGTCACACCAGGGTTGTGAACGATGACGGACATGACAGAAAAGTCGACAGGCTTGAGTCCGTAGACCGCCATTCTTTCTAAAAATTCTTCAATGATGGCCAATGCAGCGCGACGTGCGTTGTAGCCAATCAAACTTTCTAAAAAGCGGGTGTCAACCTTCTCAATGGCCGTTGAGGTTTGTTTTACGCTGCTTCGCATTGTGTTTCGATCATGTATTTCGATGAGGCGAGATGGTAAGAAAGCCCAACTAGGTTTTCAGATTAACTGCACAAAGCTTTAATGTCGTGGGGGACTGCAATGGCTTTAATGCGATCTGGATCTTCTGGGTGCTTAATGCAAAACGCTCGAACCTCAGTGCCTTCGCACAATACGGTGTCGCCGCGCATGACCACATGTTTGTGGACAAAGGTTTTTTCACGCCACTCTTGCACACTGGTGTGAATTTGAATGGTTTCGCCATAAGTGGCAGTGCGAACAAACTTGGTATTGATTTCTAGCAAAGGCGTACCAATGATGCCGGTAGTTTTCACCAACTCTCGCCAAGGTTGAACGCCGCACTTCACAAAGAAGTTGAGGGACGAGGCATCCATCCATTTGGAAAAATTGGGAAAGAACACGATACCTGCGGGATCACAGTCACCGAACATTACTTGCACTTCGTAAACAACTGTTTTGCTCATGTGGGTCTTTCTTGCAATGGCTTAACGAGGTGCCATGCGCAATGCGCCATCTAAGCGAATCACTTCGCCGTTCAAGTGGCCATTGCTCACAATGTGCGCGGCCAACTGGGCAAACTCTTCGGGTTTGCCAAGGCGTGAAGGGAAGGGGATGCTGGCGGCCAATGAAGCTTGTACAGGTTCGGGCAATGTTTTCAGCAAAGGCGTTGCAAAGATGCCGGGAGCGATGGTGCAAACACGAATACCATGCTGCGCCAAATCGCGCGCCATGGGCAATGTCATACCGGCTACACCTGCTTTGGAAGCGCTGTAGGCTTGCTGGCCAACTTGACCATCAAAGGCCGCAACGGAAGCCGTAAAAACCATGGCACCACGTTCGCCGTCTTCCATGGGGTCAAGCTTGGCACAAGCTGCAGCAAAAACGCGTGCTGCGTTGTAGGTGCCAATTAAATTGACATTGACCACTTTGGCAAAGTCTTCCAAAGGTGCAGGGTTGCCATCTTTACCCACAATGCGTTTGGCGGTGCCAATGCCAGCAATTTGCATCAAGATGCGCGCACCCCCTTGGGCTTTCGCGGCTTCGGCGACAGCATTTTCCATGCTTGCGGCGTTGGTCACATCGCAGTGAATGGCAATGCCACCAATTGCAGATGCCACCCTTTGCGCATTTTCAAGATTCAGGTCGAGCACGGCAACTTTAGCACCCAACCTAGCCAATTCACGGGCGGTCGCTTCGCCCAGTCCAGAGCCACCACCGGTGACCAATGCGCTCATGCCTTGAATGTTCATGTTTGACTTTCAAAAATAAATTAAAGGGTGGGCTTCAAAATGAAGTGCAATCGATCTTCATGCAATGCAGCCACAGTGTCTGCACGGTGCGTCAAAACAGAACGCTGGTTGATGGAGCCTTTATCTGTGATTTCGCCCTTGTCAATGGTGGGCGGTTCAGACAATAAGCACATGCGCGCAATGCGGTTGGCGCTGCCAGTTGCCGTCTTGGACAGTTCGTTGATGAGATTCTGAAAATGAGCCAAGACGGGTGCGCTGCCCAGGACTTCTGCCAAAGGTGCGTCGGCGGCTAGGCCACTTAAGGCTCGCACAGCAGGCGTTGGAAACACCATGGCACCGACTTCTTTCAGATTGATGCCAGTCAGTACCACGTCTTGAACGTAAGGTGCACCTGCTGCAATGATCTTGCCTCGCAATGGGCCTACGCTGACAAAAGTGCCCGTGGCCAATTTGAAATCTTCTGCAATGCGGCCGTCAAATTTGAGGCCTAAATGCACATCGGTTTCGTCAATCCATTTGACGGCGTCGCCTGTGCAAAAGAAGCCTTCGTCGTCAAAGGCGCCTTTGGTTTCTTCTTCGTTGCGCCAGTAACCTGGCGTGATGTTGGGGCCGCGATATCGCACTTCGGTTTTGCCACCCATGTCGACCAGTTTGAGCTCCAAACCAGGTGTCGGGACGCCCAAGTCGCCGGCAGACACATTGGGGTTCGTTACGAAAATACCAAAAGGGCCAGACTCGGTCATGCCAAGGCCTGTGCCCATCACAATGCGCTCGCCAATTTCACGCTCTTGCGATTCATACAAGCTGTCCCAAATGGGTTGCGCCAAGGCGGCGCCTGCGTAGAAAAACATTTGCACACGTGAGAGCAAAGTTTTGCGCAGAAGGTCGTCTGTTTTCATGGCCAAAGCAATGGCTTCAAAGCCAGTGGGCACGTTAAAGTAAACCGTGGGGGCAATCTCGCGCAAATTTCGCAATGTCTCGTGCATGAGGGTGGGCGTGGGCTTGCCGTCATCGATGTACATGGTGCCGCCATGAAACACCACCATGCCAAAGTTGTGGTTGCCGCCAAAGGTGTGATTCCAAGGCAACCAATCAACCAAGACCAAGGGCGCTTCAGCCAACACAGGCATGGACTGCATCATTTGTTGTTGGTTGGCGCACCACAAACGCTGAGTGTTGATCACGGCCTTGGGCATTTTGGTAGAGCCGCTGGTGAATAAGAATTTCACAATGGTGTCGGGGCCTGTTGCGGCAATGGCGGCGTCCACTTGAGATGTGGCGGGTGTTTGGCACAAGGCTTTGAATGAAGTGACTTGTTGGTCTTCGATGCCGCCCTCGTTCATGACAATTTCCATGTCGCTGGAAACAGTGGCAGCAATGGCTTTGGCATAACGTGTATCGCTGGCAAACACCATGCCTGGCGTGACCGTTCGCAACACATGTTTCAGTTTGTCGTAGTCTTGACTAATCAGCGAGTAAGGAGGTGATGTAGGGACGAAAGGGACGCCTGCCACCATGCAGCCCAAAGCCAACAAGGCATGCTCCAAACTGTTCTCGCTCAATATGACCACGGGCCGTTCTGCATTCAGACCGCGGTTGATCAAGGCTTGAGCAATGTTGCGCGCTGTGGCCCAGGCTTGCGCATAAGTGACGTGGCGCCAGTCGCCTAATGTGCCATCGGCCAATTTAACGCGGCGCGCAAACAAGGTTTGATTGGGTTTGTTTGTAGCCCAGTGTTGAAAGCGATCTGTGAGCCGATCTGGATAGGCTTGCAGTTCTTGATCGGCCTTTAAATAATGCGTGCCATGTACGCCATCCTTGAGCGTCACGCGAGTGACGCCGAAACGCAGAGGTCTAAATTTGGGTGTGCTCATGTTTGATTCCGAGATTCTGTCTTTGTGAATTTCAAACGTGGGCTTTTAGCTCTTTTGAACTTTGGCAGCTTTGCCTTCTAAGAATGCCTTGACACGCGCTTTGGCTTCGGGAGCTGCTTGAGCGATAGAAGAGATAAGTGCTTCAGTGAGATAGCCATGATCAGCTGGCTGCTCGGCAATGCGGGGAAGTGCGTGCATCAAGGCGTAGTTGGTCAGAGGGGCATTGGTGGCAATGCGTTGCGCCAAATCCAATGCTTTTTCCAAAGCTGTGCCTGTGGGTACATGGTATTGGGCCAAACCAATTCGCTCGCCGTCTAGTGCGTTGTAGACGCGACCCGTGAGCATCATGTCGGTCATGCGTGCCACACCAATCAATTTGGGAATGCGAACAGAGCCGCCGCCACCCACAAAAATACCGCGTGTGCCTTCAGGCAGGGCATAGAAGGCGCTGTCGTCTGCGACCCGAATGTGGCATGCGCTGGCCAGTTCTAAACCGCCGCCCACCACCGCACCGTGAAGCGCTGCCACAACTGGAACGCTTCCCAGTTGAATGGCATCCAAAGCCAAGTGCCAACTTCGGGAATGAAATACACCTTGTCCCGCATCGCGTTCTTTCAATTCAGACAAATCAAGTCCGGCGCAAAAGTGATCGCCTTCGCCATGAACCACCGCAGACTTGGCTGCTTCGGGCAAGTTTTGAAAGACATCTCGCAAGGCTTCTACCAAACCATCGTTCAGTGCATTGCGTTTGGCAGGACGGCTTAAACGCACCAAAGCAACAGCGCCAATCATTTCAAAGTGAATGCCGTTGGTTTGGGCGCGTTGGAGCAAGGGATGGAGATTTTGAGTCATGATGGAGGGTCAATGCGACTTTACAAAAATGCAAAGTTTGATTAAAAAGGTTATTATCAATAACTATATTGTCTTTCTATGCAGATTTAAAAATCACAGGGTTTTCCCGAATTTCTGAAAGTATTTATGAACCACCAAGACCTGATAGCCATTGATATTCATACCCATGCTGAAGTCAGTTGCTGGAACCCGTTTGACAATTACGGCGAGGAATACGACCGCGCGGCCGACAAGTTTTTTGGCAGCAATCGCCGTCCCACCATTGATGAAACAGTGGCTTATTACCGCGAACGAAAAATCGGCTTGGTCATGTTCACTGTCGACAGCGAATCACAATTAGGCCGCCGTCGCATTCCCAACGAAGAAATTGCCAAAGCTGCGCGAGACAACAGCGACATGATGATTGCCTTTGGCAGCATCGATCCTCACAAAGGCAAGATGGGCGCGCGCGAAGCCGAGCGCTTGATCAAAGAAGAGGGCATCAAGGGTTTCAAATTTCACCCTACCGTTCAGGGCTACCACCCTTACGACAAAATGGCTTGGCCCATTTACGAGGTGATCAACGAGCACAAGTTACCCGCCATTTTTCACACAGGTCACAGTGGCATTGGTTCTGGCATGCGATGCGGTGGCGGTTTGCGTTTGGCCTACAGCAACCCCATGCACTTGGACGATGTGGCCATTGATTTTCCCGACATGCAAATTGTGATGGCGCACCCTAGCTTCCCTTGGCAAGACGAGGCGCTGAGTGTGGCCACGCACAAGCCCAATGTTTGGATTGACTTGTCAGGCTGGAGCCCGAAGTACTTTCCAAAGCAGCTGATTCAGTATGCCAACACCTTGCTAAAAGACCGCATTTTGTTTGGCAGTGACTACCCCCTCATCACACCTGAGCGGTGGATGAAGGATTTTGAAGTAGCCGGTTTCAAGCCCGAGGTGATGCCCGGGATTTTGAAAGACAACGCAGTGCGTTTGCTCGGTTTGAAATAAGTTATTTCAAGGTCAGTGAGGTTCTGACAGTACCAGCCCTTGCGGCATGTGCTGTCAGATTCAGCACATTCCCTGCGGGTGCATCCACAATCCATTCGTTCAAGGCCCGATCGCCCGTAATCGTTTTGCTGGGCAAGAAAGCTTGAAGTGAATGGGTGGCTGCATGACCTTCCAACTGGGGACCTTCCATGCGGGGCTTGCCCATTCGAAGGTGTGCACCTGCAGGCAATTCAATTTCGAAAATGCAAGGACGTGCTGTCTTTCGTTCAAGGGCGCGTTTTGTGACATAGCTAGGCAGGTAACCAGCATTGGCCACAGCCATTTGAACGCGCCATTGGCCATTGCCTAAATTTTCAGCTTTGGCATGAAGCAGTTCGAGCTTGGGCAGCGTCAATGCAATTTGGTCTAGCCAAGCAGGAAAACGTGCCGCTTCGCGTTCACGCAAATGGGCGGGTGGATTGCGCCAGAAATTCATACGATCCCATCCGCCTAATTCAATCGCACCTAATTCCGGGTGTTGGTATGGGTACCAATCTACGTGCGCTTGCCCACCACAGACCTCGTCACTCCACTTGAGCAGTTTGATATCGTCTTCGGGCGGATGGTCGCGGTACCAGTGAATAAAGTCGTAATCGGTGATGCCGGCTTCTTTGTTGGGCGCCCAAATTTCAACGGTCCAGAACAACGCGCCCAAGTGTTCATACACCCAGTCTTGCGTTCCCGTGATGACTTCTTTGGGGTGGTACTTAAAGTCGTGAAAAATACTGACGGCCGGATAACCCGTCAGCTTGCTACCAATGTCGGACATGCGCTTGATGATCCACAAATCTTCGGGCGTCATATCGGAGTCGCTTTGGGTGCCCATGGGGCGCAAAATCACACCTGAATGCGTGTGAAAGCTGACAGCCGCGCCAATGTTGGGATGCTTGGCAATGAAGTCCACCATGGCGCGCACTTCGGGCTCGCTGGTGGGGTAAGGACCTGCGCCCACTTGCTCATGCTCTTGACGCCAGAAGGCAGGGAAGTTGCGGTTCAAATCCAGACCTTCAATGTCGCGATTGGGTTTGATGTTGACGCCGTCATAGTGTTGCAAACTGCCTTCGGGCATGACACGGTAATACTTGCCGCCAAATTCGCCAGGTAAGCGAGGCGTTAGCAGCCTAGGCTCATCTGGGTTGGCTTTCCAACCGCCATGGGGATCTGGAATTCGCATCATCAAAATACGACCATCGCCATCCATGTCTTCAATGGTCAGGCCTTCAACGTGGGGCTCGTCCCATGGGTAGGGCCGAGTAGAAGATCGAATGTGCCTAGGTTTGTCTGCCAAGGCCAGTTCTGCGCCATCTGGATTCAAACGGGGCACCAAGTAAATGACACGCGTGTTGAGCAATTCTGTCACGCCAGCGTCTTCACCGTCTTTGCTTAAAAGATGGTGCAACCAGTAAAGGCAAGCCGTGCTGGCGGTGAGCTCGGCTGCGTGAATATTGCCATCCACCCAGAATGCGGGCTTGTCTGTGTCTGCACCGGTTGACTTGCGCGTGAGAACAAGCACCCAAATGGGGCGATTTTCATGGCTTGTGCCTAACTCCCGAAGCTCTACCAATTCAGGTCGAGCCGCGGCAAAAGCTTGCAGCAGTTCTGTCAGTTCGTGATGTTTGTAGAAACGATCAAAGGCGGGCAGGGGAAGCGGCACCTGATTTTTCTTGATGTGAGAAGCTGTTGCCATGGTGAAGTGAGTGTGAATGCTTGAAGAAGCTCAGCATACCAAGGCTTTGCTTGGATTAGAAAGAGTTTACGCTCTTTTTATTCATTGAACTTGGGAGGGCCTTATCAGGGAAATTCCTAGGGAATGAGTCTCAAAGAGGACTGGGAATGGGTTTAATTCTCTTCACAATTCGTCATCCCTTTAAATCATCGCTTGCTCCTTGAGATTTTTCTATTCAAGGCTCAATTTCAACCCACGAAAGTTTGGCATGTCAAAACCTGCATTAATTCTTGAAAATGTTCTGGCGCACGAAAAAAATCGCCCAGATTTTGTTTACATGACGCAGCCTATAGGCAATGGTCAAGTCATTGATTACACATGGCGCGAAACCCTCAAACAAGCGCGATCCATGGCGGCTTACATCCAAGCTCAAAACCTTGGGCCTGGTGCCAAAGTGGCCATTCTTTCTAAAAACTGTGCTCACTTCATCATGGCTGAACTGGCCATATGGATGTCAGGCTGCACCACGGTGGCCATTTTCCCAACTGAGTTGGGCGAGACCGTTCGATACGTTCTGGACCACAGCGAAGCCAGTTTGTTGTTTGTCGGTAAATTGGACACATGGCCAGAACAAGCGCCTTTTGTGCCTGCGTCTTTGCCTTGCATTGCATTCCCCTTGGCGCCTGCAAATCAACTTGCAAAGTGGGATGACATCGTTGCAAAAACAGCGCCCTTGCAAGGTGACATTGCGCGGGCACCCTTAGATTTGGCCATGATCATGTACACATCAGGATCGACGGGTCAACCCAAAGGCGTCATGCACAACTTTGAGCGGATCTCCGTGACGGCAGACTTAATTAGTCAATCTATTTTGGAAAGCGCAGGTGATTTGAAAGAGTACCGAATCTTGTCGTATCTACCGTTGGCGCACGTTTTTGAGCGTGCATGGGTGGGCGCTGCCAGTTTGACACATGGCGAGACGCAAGTATTTTTTGCAGAATCTTTGGACACGTTTATTCAAGATTTGAACCGTGCACGGCCTACTTTCTTTATTTCTGTACCGCGTTTGTGGCTCAAGTTTCAGCAAGGTGTTTTCAGCAAAATGCCACCTGCAAAGCTGGATTTGTTGTTGAGCATCCCTATTGTCAAAGGCTTGGTTAAAAAGAAAATTCTTAAAGGGCTTGGCCTGGATCAAGTGGTGTCCGCGGGTAGTGGGTCTGCGCCCCTTCCAGCCGAATTGATCATCTGGTATCGCAAGCTAGGTTTGAACCTGTTAGAGGGCTATGCCATGACCGAGGATTTTGCTTGGTCGCACAGCTGTACCAACGAAATCAATGAGCCAGGCAGTGTGGGCATTCCAGGTGCTGGCGTTCAAGCGCGCATCAGCCCTGATGGCGAAATTTTGATCAAGTCACCTGGCCAAATGGTGGGCTACTACAAACGCCCCGATTTGGACGCCGAAGCATTTACAGAAGATGGCTTTTTCAAGACCGGCGATCAAGGCCACCAGCGGGCAGATGGTCTGTTGAAAATTACCGGACGTTTGAAAGAGATTTTCAAAACCTCCAAAGGTAAATATGTGGCGCCAGCACCCATTGAAAACAAACTCAATGTGCACCCCATGATTGAGATGAGCATCGTCTCAGGAGTATCCCAGCCGGCAGCGTATGCCATGGTGGTACTCGCAGAAGATATTCGACCGAAAGTCAAAGACGCTGAGGTAAGGGCTCATGTCGAACAAGAACTCAGCGAGTTGCTGGTCAAGGTGAATTCAGAGTTGGCAGACTATGAAAGGCTTCGCATGTTGGTCATTGCCAGTGAGGCCTGGTCAATTGAAAACGGTTACCTCACACCCACCATGAAAATCAAACGCAGTCGAATTGAATCGTCTGTTGAAAGCCAAGTGCCTGCTTGGTATGAAAAGTCCGGCAGTGTGTTTTGGGCTTGATGGATGACTCACTCATTGACAAACACAAATAGAGTCTTGGCGCACACCGGCGCTAAGTACCCTATCTTGCAAGCCCCCATGGGCTGGATTGCTCGAACACAACTGGCCTCTGCAGTTTCTAGAGCCGGCGGCCTTGGCATCATTGAAACATCTTCGGGTGAGACCGAAAATTGCCAAGCTGAAATTAAAAAGATGCGCGAATTGAATTTGCCATTTGGGGTCAATTTGCCCATCCGTTTTTTAAAAGACGATGCCATGCTGAAGTTTGTGTGCGCATCGGGCGTGAAATTTGTAACAACATCTGCAGGCAGTCCTGCTAAATTTGTACAGCCATTAAAGGATGCGGGTATCGTGGTGTATCACGCTGTGCCAACAGTAGATGCTGCTATGAAATGTGTTGACGCTGGCATTGATGGCCTGGTCGTTGAAGGATCTGAAGGTGGTGGCTTCAAAAACCCCGAAGACGTTTCAACGCTGGTACTTTTGCAAGCGATTCGTGCCAAGGTCGATGTCCCTCTGATTGCTGCGGGAGGTATTTGCGATGGCAGAGGCATGGCTGCAGCCTTTGCGTTGGGCGCAGAAGCCATCCAAATGGGAACGCGTTTTGTCAGTTGTGCAGAAAGTCCTGTTCACGACAACTTTAAAAATGCCATCGTCAACTCCAAAGAGACGGGCACTTGGATGTTGAACACCAAATCAACACCTTGTATTCGCGCCCTAAAGTCTGAGCGCACCAGCGTCATTCACGAGCAAGGCATCATGTCATTTGACGACATGAAAGGTATCTTGAATGTTTACTTCAAAGGCGACATGGAAGCGGCGCCTGCATTGGCGGGTCAGTCAGCGGGTTTGATTGACTCAGTGAAATCTGCCAAGGACATCATTGAAGGCACCGTGGCGGAGTTTTTTGAAATCAGTGGGCGCATGGGAGCCATGTCTCAGCGCCAAAGTTTTAACTGACCACTGAGTGGGCCAAGCTTGCTTGGCCAGTTCGCTAGCGTTCTAAAGGCAAACCTTTTAACCAGTTGTCGCCACGTCGGTAAAGATCCTGAACACCTTCGCCCTTGAGCATGGGCATGTCCATTTTCACGGTATAGCCAATACGCGTCTGAATGTAGGCCAAGTGTCTGTAGCCTTCTGGAAAATGCGACAAAGCCTCGGCGTCTAATTTGAGGATCGCAGATGGATCGACAGGATCAATTCGATCTTTTTCGTAAATGGGTTGGCGGTGAACCAAGCCCCATTGACCCTTGCGCTCTTCAAAGAAGTCATAAAAACGACCTGTGCAAACAACGTCGCACAGCACGCCGTCAACCAGTCCGCGTTGAGAGATGGTCATTTTTGTTTGAGAAATGGCGCGGGTCCCTTGGACTTCAATGGACGATCCGCCCAAGAAATGCAGAATGCTGACACCCTTGTTCCAGCCTTCAATGGTCACCCGGATGAACTCTTCGAAAGGGCCTTGAAACCACGTCGCCATCATGACGCCATCGTCATGCCAGACCGTGCGAAATTTGTCCCAGAGTCCTCCATCGCGCCATACCGCCCAGTTTTCAACCAACTGGCGAATTCGCAATTGCTGCGTCATTTCATGTGTCATTTCAATACCTGGTATTTAATCAAGTTCAATTTTTTTATCTTGGATGACTTTTTTCAAATTGCGGATGTCTCGTTCAACTCGCATTTTGAATTCATTCGACGAACTGGCATTGGGTGAACCACCCAAGGAAATGAGTCTTTGCTTCACATCTTCTTGATTCAAGACCGCGCGCAACTCTTTGTTCAATCGATCAACCAGTTCTGGAGGGGTGCTGGCTGGTGCAGCAATGCCCAGCCAAGATTCAAACACCACTCCGGGGTATTGGTCGGCAATGGCTGGCACGCCTTGAACAGGACTACCGCCAGGCGCAGATGTGACAGCGATGGCCCTCACACGCTGATCTTTCAAAAGTGAGGCAGTCAATGTCATGGTGTCGACCATCACATCCAAGCGACCAGCCAGCAACTCAGTCAGGGGTCCGGTGCCACCTTTAAAAGGAATGTGAGTCACTTGCACATTGGCATCGCCAAAAGCCCATTCTGCAGCCAGATGCATGGCTGTGCCAATGCCGACAGAAGAGTAGGTGTACTTATTGGGTTCTGCCTTAGCCTTTTGGATCAAGTCCGCATAAGACCTGATGGGTGAGTTGGGTGCAACCGTGAAGGCCAGTGGGTAAGTTGTGATGGTGCTGACCCATGCCAGATCCTTGATGGGATCAAAGGGCAATGACTTCTTCATTGCTGCGCCACTTGCGTGGCCACTGGGGACTAAGAGCAGGGTGTAACCATCACCAGCTGCGCGGACCAGCATTTCCGTGGCAATGTTGCCGCCTGCGCCTGGCTTGTTGTCAACCACCACATTTTGTCCGAGTCGGTCGCCCAAAGACTTGGCAACGAGCCTGGCCACGATGTCCGAACCACCACCCGCTGGAAATCCCAACAAAAGGCGAACGGGTTTTTGAGGCCAGTTGTCTTGCGCGCTAACCGATGGCACAAGGCCAAGGATCAAGCCGAGCGCAAGAAATAGTTTCAAGATGCTCATCATGCGACGTCATCCTTGATGGTGTTGCGCAAAATACCAACGGCATCGACTTCAATTTCCACCACGTCGCCGGGCTTCATGAAAACTTGAGGTGTGCGTTTGTTGCCAACGCCGCCGGGTGTGCCGCTCACAATGACATCGCCGGGTTCAAGCGGAATGAAGGTCGAGATGTAGGCAATTTGACGTGGGATGCTGTGAATCATCATGTCGGTGGTGGCACGTTGTAACTCAACACCATTCAATCGAGTGCTCAGTGTCAAAGTTTGGCCGGGTTTGATTTCATCGGCAGTGACCATCCAGGGGCCAAAGCCGCCAGTGCGCCAGAAATTTTTACCAGCCGTCCATTGGGTGGTGAAATTTTGCCAATCGCGCACAGAGCCATCGTTGTAGCAAGAGTAGCCTGCAATGTGCTTCCAAGCATCGGCCTCCGAAATGCGGCGGCCCCCTTCTCCAATGATGATGGCGATTTCACCTTCGTAGTCGAGGCGATGTGACTCTGGTGGGCGCATGATGTCTTGGCCATGACCGACTTGCGAAGAGTTAACGCGTGAAAAAATGGCTGGCTTTTCTGTGAGGTCACGGCCTGTTTCCTTCACGTGATCGTGATAGTTCAAACCCACACACATGATTTTTTCTGGGTTGGGAATAACCGGTAAAAGCGACAGGTCTTCAAATATCAAATCAGGCGTATGTTTGCTCAATGCCTCTGCGGCTTGCGCCAACATTTTTTTCGCGATCAGAGTTTTGAGATCGGGTGCTTCTGCACCGAAGATAGGGGAGAGATTGAGAACTCTGTTGCCATGAACTGCGCCATAGCAAGCGGTGTTGTTGAGCAAGAAGCTAATGAGTCTCATGGTGTTTCTTTCAAGTTAAAAAGGGGTGTAGCCCATGCGGCTTGCCATCTCGGCCTGCCATTTGGAGCGCAATTGAAATTTGGGGCGTGAACTGGCAATCTTTTCTGATTGCGCAAAAATTGTTTCATCGTCATCGTTCAGATTGATGATTTCTCGAAGCGGTTGCTCGCAATACCAAGGCGTATCGACAAAGGCTTCAATCCGATTGCCCTCTGGGTCTCGGAAATAAATTGAGATGGCGTTGCCATGCGTGACGCAAAGCATTTCGGTGGTGCCAGTGTCTTGTTCAGCCAGTCCTTTGACTGCCCTCAACACATCCAAGCCTTGCACACGAAACGAAATTTGGTTGATGGCATTGAAGCTCAGGCCTTCTGGCTTGCCGCCTGCCAACACAATTTGATGGTGCTCACTGGGATCGCGACTTAAAAAAATCAATGGAACTGTTCCCAACAAGCCGCGGTCTGTGATGGTGAAGCCTAAGACTGTTTGGTAATAAAGAGCCATTCTCTCTGCATCGCGCACAAAAAAGCCCATGTGACTGAAGGTCAGGGCCGACTGCGCTTGAAGCAGAGGATGCTTGGCTTGGGTCACTTAAAAAGAACCCCGCTTGGCCAATGTACTCAGCGGCTTGCGTGCATTGGGCGCTTCTCTTTCGCGCAATGCATCGGGCAGTGTGGCCGCATCGCCGCGTTTGCCCACTGTGGCCAACATTTGCAAGGTGTGATCAGCAGGTAGGCCTAAGACTTGGGCGCCAGCTACTTTGTCAAAGCCGCCAATGCCGTGCAATGAAAAGCCATTCAGGTGTGCTTGCATGGCCATGTAAGCCCAAGCTGCGCCAGTGTCGAAAGCGTGCATGCCATTGGGAATCAAGTCGGGCGTTCCCGCTTTGGGTGCCAACTGGTAAGAGGCAATGGCCACCAAAGCGCCAGCCTTGCCGACCCACGCTTGGTTGTTGGGGTTCAAGGTGGCAAACAGCGCATCCCATTGCGGGTCATTGCGCAGCACCACTGCAAAACGCCAAGGTTGGGCATTGTTAGAGGAGGGGGCCCACCGCGCGGCCTCGAGCATGCTCATGACATCGGCTTCAGAAATGACTTCGCCCGTATAAGCGCGGGGGGACCAACGCTCTGTAAATTGGCCGTCGATGGGGAAGTCTGCCTTGCGAGTGTTGGTCACGGGTGAGGGATGGCTCATGAAACAATTTCCTACTGAAGATAAAATCGATATTGTGCTTGGTTTGATGTGAGCTGTAGTAGGGGTGTCTTAAGCTTTTGGGGCCAGTTGGGGCATGAGACGCAAGGCATTGCCTCTGTCGATGGCAATGCGTTCTGCTTGCGTGAACTGTCTTTCAGCCAATCCAGTTCGAGTTTCTGCACCTGGGCGGTAAGGATAATCGGAGCCGTACATGATTTGGGAGGTTGGGATCAATTGACGCAATGCCAGCATGGCGCCCTCGTGATGGCCTTGTGCGGTGTCGTAATAAAACTTCTGGACTTCTTTCAAAACACCGTTGGGCAGGACTTCCTTGGCTTGCTCTTTCATGTCCACCACTTGACGGGTGAAGCGGGTCCATAGGAAAGGCATGGTGCCACCGCTGTGCGACCAAATCCAGCGAATGTCTGGGAACTTGTTGGCTGCGCCAGAGAACAACATGCTGGCAATGGTTCTGGTGGTGTCGGTTGCATACTCAAGCGACGAGTTAGGCAAGCCAGGAATGAGGTTGCGACAGCAATCGGGTTGCAGAGGGTGAACGTAAATAACAGCCTTGCGCCGGTTGAGTTCTTCCCAGATGGGCCAAAAATGTTTGTCGCCCAAATACAGGTCGCCATAACTGGTCATCAAACCAATGCCATCGGCTTTGAGTGTGTCATAGGCATAGGTAATTTCTCGCAAGCTACCTTCTACATCCATGAGCGGCAGCGTTGCAAAGGAGCCAAATCGGCCTGGAAAATCACGCGACATTTGAGCAGCGTATTCATTGGCTTCTCGGGCCATGCGCCTGTCAGCAGTGACGTTCTTGAAGAAGGCGCCTGGCTGAATCAATGCGACCACCGAGGTGGCAATGTCATTTTTATCCATGTCATCAATCGACATCTGGGGCGTCCAGCGTGGTGAACCGATGCCCATGCGCTTCATGTCTGCGGCGTAAGACGGTGGCACCATGTGATGGTGAATGTCGATGCGGGGCGACTTTGCGGGTGTGGCGGTACCAAAGATGCCATCAATGGATTGGCACCCTGCCAAAGTAGCACCCAGACCGGTTGCAGTGCCTGTGGCTAGTAAAGAAGAGAGGAAGCCGCGGCGTGTTGAGCTTGAAGACTGCTTGGTTTCAGCAGTGCCATCAGGCCCGCAGAAACAAGACAAGTTGTTGGTTGAATCATGTGAATGAAGAGTTGTGTTCATGGGGTGCTCCTTAACCATTGTTGAGTTTCTAATTTCAGTTTGACGCTTGCTTCGGATCTTGCGGTTGGCAGTTCAGGATTGACGTTGCCACCGTTGAAAGATTGGAGATAGGCCAAGTGGCGATAGCCTTCAGGAAAGCGCAAGAGTCGCTCGCTTGAAAGTTGAATGGCATCGCCAGCATGAACAGGTGTGAGGGTGTCTTTGTCGTAGATGACATTGCGTTTGGCAATCCGCCATTGCTCATTGCGCTTTTCAACACGATCGTAAAAAACGCCGAGGCAATTGACATCGACAGACACGTCTTCTAATTTGCCACGAACCAAAATGGCCATGCGAGTTTGTGCGATGGCTTTGGTGCCAAGCACCTCAACCACCGTGCCGCCTTGAAAGTGTTGCGAACTTGAACCTTTTCGCCACGAATCTTGGACAGCGGCAATGAACTCTTCAAAAGTGCCGTGAAACCAAGTGGCTGTCATGGTGCCATCGGCGTGCACTGTCTGTCGGAGTTTGTCCCAGTCGCCAGTGTCACGGAACAGCGCCCAACTTTGGACCAGTTCTGCAATTTCGAGTCGCTCTAGTAGGGCTTGTGTCATGGAGCCGGTTTGTTGGAATGAATTACTCTTGCGCAATGCCAGCGTTTTTCAAAAGTCTAGGCCATTTGGCCACTTCAGATTTCAGCATACTTTCAGTTTCTGCGCTGTTCATCTGAACGATGCGGCCACTGCCTTGCTGAAGTTTTTTGCGAATATCGGCCGATTGCATGGCCTTGTCAATTTCGTTGCGGAGTTTTTCAACAATGGCAGGGGGCGTTTTGGCGGGTGCAAACAAGCCAAACCATGTTTCCATTTCCAAATCCATGGCACCCGTTTCAATCAGGGTCGGAATTTGCGGGCCATCGGGCGCGCGTTGGCGGCTTGACACTGCAAATGCCTTTAACTGGTTGCTGTCTAAATATGTGCGGGTGGTGGTGGTGTTGTCAAAAAACAAATCAACGCGCCCACCTAGCAAGTCCATGTAGACCGGCTGAGCCCCTTTGTAGGGAACCAATTGAATATCGACGTTGCCCATGCCTTTGATCAGCGAGCCCAAAATAAATTGGCCTGTGCCAGGACCACTGGTGCCAAAGTTCAGTTTGCCAGGATTTGCTTTGGCATAAGTCAACATGTCTTTCATGTTGTTAAAGGGCAAGTCTTTGCGGCCGACCAAGGTATAGGAATGCGACACCACAATTCGCAGAGGGATGAAATCATTCAGAGGTTCGTAGCCCGGATTTTTATACAGGCCAGCGTTCAATGCCATGTTCGACAAGCCGCCCACGATGAGGTGATAGCCATCGGCAGGGGCTTTGGCGATGGCCAGTGTGCCTGCCAATGTGCCGCCGCCTGAACGATTTTCGACCACAAATTGTTGGCCCATCTGCTCGGACAGTTTGCTGCCCAAGACGCGGGCGACCAAGTCGAAACCGCCACCGGCGGCCGATGGCGCGACGATTCGAATCGGCTTGGTAGGGTAGTCTGAGCTGGCTTGTTGGGCCCATGACAAAGAACCAGAGGCAACAAATACAGCCAGTGCGAGGAGAGTTTTTTTAAGCATGTTGATTGAGAGATTGAAAAAATTTGTGTCTATCAGCGAATTAACTGCGCATGATGGCCTTGCCCCATAAATTCAAAGTGCGCTCTTCATGCTTCCATTGACCTACTGGACGGCTGCCTGTACAAATCTCAATTTCAGAGGAAATTTCGGCCAAATTGCCATCAGGATCGCGCACCATGAAAAACACATCATTGCCAGGGCCGTGACGTCCTACGCCCCAAACAATTTCAACGCGCAATGTGCCCATGTGATCAGCCCAATCTTTCAGGTCATGCCAATTGGGCGTTTCAAAGGACTGATGATCAAAGCAGGAAACTGGCGCACCAAAAAGGGCCAGCGTGTGGTGCATTTCATTGCCGCGAACAAAGCATGCTTTGAGCTGCCCCGATTCGTCTTGAACCACATCGGAGAGGGTAAATCCAAGACCCTCTGTGTAAAAACGCTTCATGTTGTTCACTTGCTGCGTGCGAAGTGCGAAATGCTGTGAGGCTGCAGCCGGCAATGGGCCAGTGTTTGCGGTCAAGGATGTGCTTTGCAGCTGCTGCGCTAGTTCAGATTCGAGCACAAAAACCACGCAGTTTTGGTCTGGATCCGTGAAGCCGATTGACGTCTTGGAAAGCTCTGGGAAAGCTGCTAAATTGGCTTTTGGCAAGTCATGAGTGTGGCGGGTGAAAGCATCCCATTCAGCCAAGCTTTCAATGACAAACATGGCGTAGTGAAGTTGACCGGCTTCTCCCTCGGAGACCAAAACTTCTCTGCCTTCTTGAGTGCAAAACCAAGTGCCATGAACTTCATGGCACGCCATGCCAAAGGCTTGAGCATAAAACTGGGCAAGCGTGGCAGCTTGAGGTGACTGCAGATGCAGACGTTTCAAATGACGTTGGGAAATCATAGGGTGGCGTGTTCTTCGGGTACTACCTGACCACTATTACTGGATGAAAGCTTGAGCTCTAGAGTAATAACCCCTAGACATTTCACATTCTGACGGCGGTGGGAGTTTCATTCACGCTCAACGGAAAACGACTCACATCGTAAGTCCCTAAACAGTCACAGGAGATGCCGTATAAAATGAATTTGACTGGACCGCCTTCTCATTAACAGGACAAGCTCATGCAAAAAAGACTCTTTTTATCCTCATTGGCAGTTGCCGCAGCAATTTGCAGTACGCCAACCATGGCGCAAGATAAATTCAAAATTGGGCTGATTCTGCCTATGACGGGGCCATTTGCGTCGACAGGAAAGCAAATCGAAGCGGCAGTCAAACTTTACATGGCTCAAAACGGCGATATGGTGGCTGGAAAAAAGGTTGAGCTAATTGTCAAAGACGACACCAGCGCGCCAGACGTTACCAAGCGCATTGCTCAAGAGTTGGTGGTCAACGAAAAGGTCAGTGTGTTGGCTGGTTTTGGCCTGACTCCTTTAGCCTTGGCCACTGCGCCAATTGCAACGCAATCTAAAACCCCTTTGGTAGTGATGGCGGCTGCCACTTCCAGTATCACGGAAGCTTCGCCTTTTATAGTTCGCACCAGTTTCACTTTGCCGCAAGCGGCAGTGGGCTTGGCCGATTGGGCACCCAAAAACAACATCAAAAAAGTTGTCAGCTTAGTGTCTGATTACGGGCCGGGCATTGATGCTGAAAAATACTTCAAAGATCGGTTTACATTCAACGGCGGGCAAGTGGTGGAAACCTTGCGAGTTCCCATGCGCAATCCCGATTTCGCCCCGTTCTTGCAAAAAGTGCGCGATGCCAAACCCGATGCAGTTTATGTTTTCGTTCCCTCTGGTGCTGGTGCAGCGCTCATGAAACAATTTGCAGAACGAGGCTTGGACAAAGCAGGCATTCGGCTCATTGGTACAGGTGATGTCACAGACGATGATATTTTGAATGCCATGGGCGATGTGGCTTTGGGTGTGACAACTTCCCATCACTACTCTGCTTCTCACAATTCTCCCTTGAACAAGAAATTTGTTGAAGCTTTCACTAAGGCCAATGCAGGGTTACGCCCTAACTTCATGGCAGTGGGTGGCTATGACGGAATGCGTGTCATTTACGAAGCTGCCAAAGCAAGCAAAGGTGCTGGCGGCCAAGCCTTGTTAGACGCTATGAAGGGGCAGGTCTTTGAGAGTCCTCGAGGCCCGATGTTCATTGATGCGCAAACGCGTGATGTCGTACACAACATCTACATTCGCAAAGTAGAGCGTGTGGGTGGCCAACTTTTCAATCAAGAGTTTGAGACCATCAAGGACGTCAAAGATCCCGGTAAGACGCGTTAATCTTTGATCGTTTACCTGCCATGAAATGATTTAATTTGTTTCATGGTCTTTAACTTCTTTAACCCATGCTGACGATTTTGTTTGACGGCATTGCATACGGCATGCTGCTTTTTATATTGGCCGTTGGATTGTCAGTCACGATGGGGTTGATGAACTTCATCAATCTGGCGCATGGTGCATTTGCCATGGCGGGTGGCTACTTGACGGTGGTTCTCATGCAGCGTTTTGGTGTCCCTTTTTTAATCTGCTTGCCACTTGCTTTTTTGGCGACTGGTTTTCTGGGCGCCATCATGGAAAGAAGTTTGTATCGCCCCATGTATGCGAAACCCCATTTGGATCAAGTTTTGTTTTCCATTGGCTTGGCCTTCATGTCTGTGTCTGCGATTGATTACTTCATGGGGTCGCAACAACAAATCATGCAATTGCCCGACATGTTAAAGGGCCGAACCGAGATCTGGGATGGCGCTTTGGGCATGGGGCATTACAGGCTGTTCATTATTGCCATTTGCGCTGCCTTGACATTGGCTTTGCAGTATGTGCTGGCTAAAACCACATTTGGAAGTCGCTTGCGGGCAAGCGTCGATGACTCCCGCGTGGCTGCTGGTTTGGGAATCAATGTTAATTCAGTTTTTGCCATCACTTTTGCGGTTGGCTCTGGTTTGGCTGGATTGGGCGGCGCATTGGGTGCAGAGGTGTTGGGGCTGGATCCCACTTTCCCCCTCAAATTTATGGTTTATTTCTTGATTGTGGTGGCAGTTGGCGGCACTTCTTCCATCACGGGCCCGTTGCTGGCGGCACTGCTTTTAGGCATTGCAGATGTTCCAGGCAAATATTACGTTCCCAAGTTGGGAGCATTCATCGTGTATTCATTGATGCTATTGATTTTGTTGTGGCGTCCTCAAGGCCTTTTTGTGAGAAAAGGGGGACATTGAGTGCAAGCAGAATCACATCAGCGTTTGCAATCTAGTTTGTTGCAACCTGCACGATGGAAGTGGGCAGAGTTTCTTTTTTGGGGACTGGTCTTTTTGGCGCCTTGGGTTTTGCCAAGTCATGCGCTCATGGTGAATGAAATGGCCATCGTGGCCTTGTTTGCGCTTTCCCTGGATCTTGTCTTGGGTTATGCCGGCATCGTGTCTTTGGGGCATGCGGTTTTTTTGGGTTTTGGCGCTTATTCAGCAGCATTGTTTGCCAAGCACATCATGCCCGATCCCCTGGTCGGCCTCTGCTTCGCCATGGTCACGACTTCCTGCTTAGGCGCCCTTTGTGCATTGACTATTTTGCGAGGCTCTGACCTGACGCGATTGATGGTGACCTTGGGCATGGCCTTGATACTTCTGGAGCTGGCTAACAAATTAGATTGGCTGACGGGGGGCTCGGATGGCTTACAGGGTGTTTTGATGGGGCCCTTGCTCGGTCGATTTGAGTTTGACCTCATGGGTCAAACCGCGGCCACTTATTCATTAACCATATTGTTTACGTCGTTCTTTTTTGTCAGACATTGGGTTCATTCCCCATTGGGGGCTACAGTTAAAGCTGTTCGAGACAATCGACTTCGTGCCATGGCCATAGGTATCAATGTCAACGCAAGATTGGCTGTGGTTTATGGTGCCGCTGCATGCTTGGCCGGTGCAGCAGGTGCTTTGATGGCGCAAACCACTGGGTTTGCCTCGCTGGATGTTTTTGCTTTAGATCGTTCTGCCGATGTCATGCTGATGTTGGTCATCGGCGGCGTGGGATGGCTTTATGGGGGTGTGTTGGGTGCAGTGGCCTTTAAACTGATGCACGATGTGATCGCAGGCATCACCCCACAGTATTGGACATTTTGGATAGGCTTATTTTTGGTGGTGTTGGTACTGGTTGGTCGTGAAAGACTTCTTAAGCCATGGACTTGGTGGCGTTCATGATTGTTTTAGAAACTCAGGGCTTGTTGAAAAAGTTTGGCGGTATCACAGCCACAGACCATGTCAACTTGAAGCTGGCGCAAGGTGCCCGTCATGCCCTCATTGGACCTAATGGCGCAGGCAAGACCACTTTGATCAATCTCATCACGGGTGTGCTGCCTCCCACTTCAGGACAGGTTTTGTTGGAAGGTGTTGATATCTCCAATTTAGAGCCGTATGAGCGCGTCAAAAATGGTTTAGTTCGCACCTTTCAAATCAACCAATTGTTTGACAGCATGACACCCTTGGAGACTCTGGCCATGGTGGTGTCTCAACAAATGAAATTAGGGCTTAGAAGTTGGCAAAGCTTGGGACAATCATCAGCAGTCGTTGAACGTTGCTACGAACTGCTTGAAATGTTTCGCTTGACACAGGTTCACAATCAAAAAACTTCACAAATTCCTTACGGTAAACGGCGCTTGCTTGAAATGGCCATCGCTCTAGCATGTGAACCTCGGGTGTTGTTGTTGGATGAGCCCGTAGCCGGTGTGCCTGCGGGTGAACGCGAAGAATTACTTCATACGGTCGCAGCCTTGCCACAAAAGGTGTCAGTGTTGCTGATCGAGCATGACATGGACTTGGTTTTTGAGTTTGCTGATCGCATCACCGTCATGGTCAATGGCGCTGTTTTGATGGAAGGAACGGCTCAAGAAATCGCGCAAGATGAACGCGTTAAAGCGGTCTATTTGGGTCAAAGCGAGGTTTTGCACCATGCGTGAACCTTTTCTGCTCTCTGTGAATAATCTCAGTGCAGGCTATGGCGAAGCCGTGATCTTGCAGCACATCAGTTTTCAAATGGCTGCTGGCGAGACCTTGGCCCTGTTAGGCCGCAACGGCACTGGAAAAACAAGCTTGATAGATACCTTGGCAGGCGCAACGCGGCAGCATCAAGGCGAAATTATTTTGGCCGGTATTGAGCTTCACAAGTTACCCTCCTTCAAGCGGGCAAAGGCAGGTATCGGTTGGGTCCCTCAAGAGCGAAATATTTTCAAATCGCTCACAGTGCATGAAAACCTGACGGCTGTGGCACGGCAGCCTACAAAATCAGCTGAAGGTACGAATTGGACACCCGAGCGGGTTTATCAACTTTTCCCCCGACTGGCTGAACGCAAATTGAACCTGGGAACGCAGTTGTCAGGCGGTGAGCAGCAAATGCTGGCTGTTGGGCGTGCCTTGGTAACAAACCCGCGGCTGTTGTTGTTGGACGAACCCTTGGAGGGTTTAGCACCCATCATTGTGGAAGAATTGCTTAAAGCCATCTCTCGTTTGACCCGCGAGGAGGGTTTGTCTGCCATCATTGTGGAGCAACATCCCCAGGCCATTTTGGCCATCAGTGATCAAGCCATCGTTCTTGATCAAGGTCAGGTGGTTTACAGCAGTTCAGCGGAATCACTTTTGCAGCAACCCGATGTGTTGGCCAAATTACTGGGCGTCACCAAAAGCAGTTTTCAAGGAGATTAGATGTTTCTCAAAAATGAATGGTACGTGGCCTGTCGGGCCGACGAAATCACGGACAAGCCATTGGGTCGAAAAATTTGCAACGAGGCCATGGTCTTTTTCAGAGGGCCAGACAATGCTGTGGCAGCGGTACAAGACTTTTGCCCCCACCGCGGTGCGCCTTTGTCATTGGGCCGCGTCTGCAATGGGCAATTGGTCTGTGGCTACCACGGCCTTACCATGGGATGTGATGGCCATACCGTCAGCATGCCAGGTCACAACGTGCGCGGTTTTGAACCTGTCAAAAGTTTTCCGGTCATTGAGCGGTATGGTTTCGTCTGGGTCTGGCCTGGCGATGCCGCCAAAGTCGACCCCCACAAAATGCCCGTCTTTGACTGGTTTGAAAATCCAGCGTGGGCCTACGGAGGAGGGCAGTACCACATAGCGTGTGACTACCGCCTGATGATCGACAACCTGATGGACCTCACGCACGAAACCTATGTGCATGCCACCAGCATTGGCCAAACTGAAATAGACGAAACGCCCAGTCGCACTGTCACCGAGGGCAACACGGTGATCACCAGTCGATTCATGGAAGGTATTAAGGCGCCGCCTTTTTGGCAGATGGCCATGCGTGCCCATGATTTGCCTGACGATGCCAAGGTAGACCGTTGGCAAATCTGCCGTTTTTCACCACCCAGCCATGTGATGATTGAAGTGGGTGTGGCATTGGCTGGTCAAGGCGGCTACAACGCCGACCCCAAAGACAAAGCCTACAGCGTGGTGGTTGACTTCATTACACCAGAAACAGACACCAGCATTCATTATTTCTGGGGCATGGTTCGACAATTCAAACCTGAGGATCAAGAGTTGACTGCGCGCATTAAAGAGGGGCAGGGCAAAATCTTCAGTGAAGACTTGGAGATGCTAGAGCGTCAGCAAAAGAATATCTTGGCAAATCCTGAGCGCAAATTAAAAATTTTGTCGATTGATGCGGGCGGTGTCATGTCGCGTCGTGTGATCGATCGATTGTTGGCATTGGAAAAGGCAGCTTGATATGGGTCATAAATCTTTGTGGCGCAAGTTGGCATGGATCATTTTGCTGTTGGTGTTTTCAAGCAATGCATTCAGCCAATCGGCTTATCCCAACAAGCCAATTAAAATTGTGGTGCCCTTTGGTGCCGGTGGTGTAGCCGATCTCACGGCCCGCACTGTGGCGCAAAAATTGGGCGAGAATTTAGGCCAAAGCATTGTCATAGAGAACAAACCTGGCGCAGGTGGTGTTGTTGCGACAGACGCAGTGGCCAAATCTGCGCCCGATGGTTACACCTTGCTCCTGATGTCCAATGCCACCGCCGTGAGCGCAGGGCTCTTTAAAACATTGCCCTATGATGCTGAAAAAGATTTGACGCCATTGTCCGTATTGGGTACTTTTGACATCGCCATTGTGGTGCCACAAGAATCTAAATTTGCCACTCTGCAAGACTTGCTTAACTTTGCCAAAGCCAATCCTGGTAAGTTGAACATTGGCAGCATCAATGTGGGCAGCACGCAGCACTTGGCTGCTGAACTTTTCAAAGCCACTGCTGGCATCGATGTGCAAGTAGTGCCCTTCAATGGCACACCCGCTGTGCTCACAGCTTTGCGCGGTGGCCAGATCGATTTGGCAGTTGAAATTTTGGCGCCAGTGTTGCCTCAAATTAAGGGCCAAGCATTGCGTGCATTGGCCGTGACTGGCGACAAGCGCTCGGCAGCATTGCCTCAAGTGCCCACAGCCAAAGAGGCGGGCGTAAAGAATTTGTATGCAGCCTCTTGGAATGCACTTGCAGTGCCCTCCAAAACACCGCGTGACATTGTTCAAAAATTAAATCAAGAAATTCAGAGTGTTTTAAATTCAGCTGATGTGCGTAAAAAACTGTTGGACATGAATGTAGACCCCCAACCGGGCAGCTTGCAGCAGGCTGCAGATTTGTTAAACAGTGAGACCAAGCGCTGGGGTGAAGTCATTCAACGTGCCGGCATTCCCAAGCAATGAAGTCTGCTTTTTGGGAGTTCATGAAAGCGTTTGATGTTTGATATTTTGGCCATCACGGCCCCTATCTATGTGGCGATCGTCTTGGGCTATGGCTTAACCCGTTGGGGGGTTTTTCAAAAATCAGACATGCGCGGCTTTGGCACCTTTGTGATCAAGGTTTCCTTGCCCGCTATGCTGTTCAATGCCCTGTCAAATACGCAAGTCAAAGAGATTTTTCAGCCTACCTATTTGGCAGCCTATGCGCTGGCATCTTTGGTCACTTTGGCCTTGGCCCTGGCGTGGTCCATGAAATTCAAAGGCGAGAGTTTCAGTCTGAGCAGCTGTTATGCCATGGGCATGAGTTGTCCCAACAGTGGCTTTGTGGGCTACCCCGTTGTCTTTCTCAGCTTGGGGTCCATTGCTGGGGTTGTATTGGCCTTGAACATGATCGTCGAACTGTTCTTGATCATTCCCATCTTGATGGCTTGGGCAGATGCGCAAGAAGGCAAAAACTGTGCTGTTCAAGTCTTATGGCAAACCTTGAAGGGCATGCTCAAAAACACCTTGCTGTGGGGCATTGTTTTGGGTTTTCTCTTTTCTTGGTTTGAAATTCAACTGCCGCAAAGTCTCAATCGAAGTGTCACTTTGTTTGCGCAAGCCAGCGGTGCTTTGTCTTTGTTTGTCATTGGTGGCAGTTTGGTGGGCTTGTCGGTTCAAGGAATGGGCCCGCGTGTGTTCCAAATTGCTTTCGGTAAATTGATCCTTCATCCCATTCTCATGGTGGCTGTGTTGTTATGGCTCCTGCCTATCTCCGACCCACTGCTTCGCGCTGCTGCCATTCTCAGTTGTGCCATGCCCATGTTTGGCATCTACCCCATCTTGACGCAAAAGCATGGCCACGAAGGTCTCAGTGCCGCAGCCTTGTTGGTCACCACCATGGCCTCTTTTTTCAGTCTGAATGGCGTGCTGTGGTTGCTTAAAACGCAATCCATCTAAGACAGTCAGAGCCCTCTTTCAGACCCACCATTCGGGCCTTAGACAGACTCTAACAACCGCAAAGCAGTTTCACGAATGAGGCTCAGTGTTGCTTGCTGAGTGAGGGTGCTAGGCCTTTGTGAGCTAACCACACAGCTCAACTCAATGCTCAGTTGCGGGTGTGAAATGGGGCGGGTTGAAAATGCGGATGGGTTGATGGAACGTGTCACGGCATTGCGCGACAAGATAGCACAGCCAGCGCCATCTGCTACCAAATCGAGGATGGCTGTGACACCATCAATTTCGAGGGCAATTTGAGGCTGTGTGCCAAGGGCGGCCATTTCTGATTCCACATGCATTCGGATGGCGTTGGGGCGACTTGGAATGACCAAGGGAAGTTTTGCAACATCTTTCAAATCAATTGGCGGCGGGGGGGGATCTTCCTGAAGACCTGGCGGACGTTTTTGAACCAGCCACAACTCTTCTTGAACCAGATGCGAAATTTCCAATCCCGATGTGGCTTTCATGTTGTAGAGCAGGGCGATGTCAAGCCTGCCGTTCAGCAGGCTTTCTTGCATGGCCGTTGTCAAGCCTTCGCTGATCGACATCTGGGCTTCTGGCATTTTTTCTCTGAACGCGCGGGTGAGTGGCACAGTTAAGACCCTGGCCACACTGGGCGGCAATCCTAAAGCGACACGGCCGGTGAGGCCACTGCGAGCGCGGCCTAGTTCTTCATGGGCGCGCTCTACTTGATGCAAGATGCCTCGTCCATGTTCTAAAAGCAACAAGCCGGCCTCGGTGGGGCTTGCGCCGCGCCCATTGCGCTTCAGTAAATTTTGTCGCAACTCAACTTCCAAAAGCCTGATTTGGCGACTCAATGCAGGTTGCGCCACATTGAGGGCAATGGCGGCGCGGGTAAAGCTTCCCATTTCAGCTACGCGCACAAAATATTCAATTTGCTTGAGGTCCATTGGGGAATTTTGCCATAACAGGGTGTCGGTTATGTAAATTTGTTCTATCTGGTAGTGCTTCACAGGCCTAGTTCAAAGTGGTTTTAAGTTGGAAAATTGACAAATTCTTATCACTTAGACGCTTGGACTTAGACCATGAAAGCTTCTTCTCAAACTGCGGTTCCTTGCTTGTTGATGCGAGGCGGCACCTCCAAGGGCCCCTTTTATAAAGCCGCCGATCTGCCTTCAGACAAAGCGCTCAGAGACAAAGTGTTGTTGGCGGCCATGGGATCGCCAGACAAACGCCAAATCGATGGCTTGGGCGGTGCACACCCATTGACCAGCAAAGTTGGCATCGTGAGCCAAAGCTCCTTGCCCGGCGTAGCACTTGATTTTTTATTTGCGCAACTCCAGCCCAACAACGACACGGTGGATACCACGCCCAACTGCGGCAATATGTTGGCCGCAGTGGTGCCATTTGCGCTGGAAACTGGCATGCTTCAAGTGCAAGGCGATCAAACCACATTTCGCGTGTTGACCTTGAACACCAATATGCAATGCGACATTACCGTCGACACCACGGGTGGCATGGTGCAATATGAAGGCAACGCACGCATTGATGGTGCACCAGGCACTTCGGCGCCTGTTGTGATTAATTTTTTAGACACAGCCGGTTCAGTTTGCTCAGGCTTGTTGCCAACCGGCAAGGTCAGAGACACCTTGACAGTGACAGGCCAAGGTTTTGCCCCCTTCACTTTGGACGTGACTTGCATCGACAACGGCATGCCCCTGGTGATGTTCAAGGCCTCTGATGTTGGCCGAACAGGTTATGAATCGGTGGCTGACATGAATGCCGATGCGGAACTCAAAACCAAAATTGAAGCACTGCGATTGCAAGTCTCTGTGTTGATGGGCTTAGGCGATGTGAGTCAAAAGAACTATCCCAAAATGACGCTCATTGCAGCACCGCAAAATGGCGGTGCTTTAAGCACTCGCAGCTTCATTCCGCATGTCTGTCACGATGCCATTGGCGTACTGGCTGCCGTCACGGTGGGTACTGCATGCGTGCTAGAAGGCTCTGTGTGCGATGGCATTGCTGTGATGCCCGGTGGCGCCGCCAAAAATGTTTCGGTTGAACACCCCACGGGCGAGTTCAGTGTGGCTTTGCAAACAGAGCCTGCACCTCATTTACCGGGTGGACAAAACGTCACACAGGCTGCCTTGTTAAGAACAGCCAGATTGCTCATGCGAGGTGAGGCCATGGTGCCAGCTTCCTTGTGGTCTGGGCCTACCGCATAATTTTCTCAATTCACTTTTCAATTGGACACCCTCATGAGTACCCAAAAACCGATGATCATTGATTGCCACGGTCACTACACCACGGCCCCTATCGCTTTGGAAAAATGGCGAAATGCGCAGATTGCCAATCTGAACACGCCGGAGCTCGGTCCTAAAGTGGCTGACCTTAAAATAAGCGACGACGAATTGCGTGAGTCGATTGAGACCAACCAATTGCGTTTGATGAAAGAGCGCGGATCTGACTTAACCCTGTTCAGCCCCCGCGCCAGTTTCATGGCACACCACATTGGCGATTTCAATGTGTCTTCTACATGGGCCGCCATCTGCAATGAGTTGTGCTACCGCGTAAGCCAATTGTTCCCTGACAGTTTTGTACCTGTGGCCATGCTACCGCAGTCACCGGGTGTTGACCCAGCCACTTGCATTCCGGAATTAGAGCGCTGCGTGAAAGAGTACGGCAATGTGGGTATCAATCTGAATCCAGACCCCTCTGGTGGTCACTGGACTTCGCCGCCCTTGAGCGACAAACAGTGGTATCCCATTTACGAAAAAATGGTGGAGCACAACATTCCGGCCATGATTCACGTGAGCACCAGTTGCAACAGTTGTTTTCACACCACCGGCGCCCACTATTTGAATGCAGATACCACAGCGTTTATGCAGTGTCTTACTTCTGATTTGTTCAAAGACTTTCCGACCTTGAAATTTCTCATTCCCCATGGCGGCGGTGCTGTGCCATACCACTGGGGGCGCTTTCGCGGTTTGGCGCAAGAATTGAAAAAGCCCTTGTTGCAAGATCATTTGCTGAACAATATTTTCTTTGACACTTGCGTCTATCACCAACCTGGAATTGACTTGTTGACCAAGGTCATCCCCGTTGAGAATATTTTGTTTGCGTCTGAAATGATTGGTGCCGTCCGCGGAATTGACCCTGAAACAGGTCATTATTTTGACGATACCAAGCGTTACATTCAATCTTCAAGTATCTTGAATGAAGAACAGCTTTACAAAATTTACGAAGGCAACACACGCCGTGTGTTTCCAAGATTGGATGCGCACTTAAAAGCCAAAGGGCTTTGAGCAAGCAGGCCGCCAAAGATCTCTCTCTTACTATTTTTAAATTGGACTGAACATGACAGAACTCGGAATTGTGAAGCGCAACATCACTCGAGCAGATAAGGCGGCCGTCGACAAACTCGGCCGCTTCGGCGTAGCCACGGTGCACGAAGCCATGGGCCGTGTGGGCCTGATGCAAAGGTACATGCGGCCTATCTACAGTGGGGTACCTGTTTCTGGTACAGCCGTTACGGTGCTGTTGCACCCTGGTGACAATTGGATGATGCACGTGGTGGCTGAGCAAATTCAAGCTGGCGACATCGTGATTGCGGCCCTCAGTGCTGACAACTGTGATGGCTTCTTTGGCGATTTGTTGGCCACTTCGTTCATGGCGCGCGGTGCCAAAGCTTTGGTCATTGATGCCGGCGTGCGTGATGTCCGTGAACTGACTGCGATGGGCTTTCCTGTTTGGAGCAAAGGCGTCAGCGCCAAAGGTACTATCAAATCTACGCTGGGCTCTGTCAACATTCCCGTGGTGTGTGCGGGTGTCAATGTGAATCCAGGTGATGCCATCGTGGCCGATGACGATGGTGTGGTGGTAGTCCCTGCTGAGTGGGCTCAAAAAGTGGCTGATGCTGCTGAAGCCCGCGAAGCCAACGAAGGTGAAAAACGTGCCAAATTGTCTGCAGGCATTTTGGGACTCGACATGTACAACATGCGCGAGCCTTTGGCCAAAGCGGGTTTGAAGTACATCGATTGATACCGAACAACAGCATCAAGTCAAGCCAGCTAAAAAAGGATTTGCCAATGAAATTCAAGAAAATTTATGCACCCATCGCGCGAAGTTTGATGCTGGGCCTACTAAGTCTTTCTCTCGTGGGTTGTGCGATTGACTTTGGTGCTTTAACTGGGGCTAATGCATCGCGAGAAACAAGTGCGGCGCAGGCCACAGCAGAGGTCAGGCAAGCCTTGGCGCCTTCGGGTGTTTTGCGTGTCGGTGTTTACCTTGGAAGTCCTACATCTTGGGTCAAAGATCCAAAGTCTGGTGAAAGTGTTGGCATAGCACTTGATTTGGGCAAAGAGATGGCAAAGCGCTTGAATGTGCCTGTACAAGTTGTGGAGTTTGATCGTTTGGCGCTGGTATTGGATTCGTTGAAAGATGGCAAGATTGACTTTACGTTTACCAATGCCACTGCCGTTCGGGCCAAAGACATGGATTTCACCGTGCCACTGGTTCGCTTGGAGTTGGGTTATTTGGTGTTAGGCGACAGCAAACTGCAATCGGTTACAGAAATTGACAAGCTCGGTGTGCGCGTTGGGGTAAGTCAGGGCAGTTCCTCGCAGGGCGTGTTAACGCAGTTGTACAAAAATGCCAAGGTGGTCCCTGCCGACTCTTTGGCCAAAGCCAAAAACATGCTTGAAACAAAACAAATTGATGCCTTTGCAACCAACAAAGGCATCTTGTTTGAGATATCGGATACCTTGCCGGGTAGTCAAGTCATTCAAGGGCGTTGGGGCTTGGAAAACTTGGCCATCGCTATTCCAAAAGGGCGTGATGCTGGCCGAGAGTTTGTTCAAAGCTTTGCAAACAACATGGGCCAAAGTGGCCTGCTAAACAAGGTCATTGTGCGATCTGGTTTGCGCGGCACTGCCAAAGATTGAATCTGAATAAATTAAATGAGTGAGAACTAAGATGGAATTTCAAAAGACCCCCGGCTGGCTAGATTGGTACAGCGGCCCCAGCCAACCCAAATTCAAACTGCCTGCAGGTGCCGTGGATGCTCACTGCCATGTGTTTGGCCCAGGTGCCGAGTTTCCTTATGCGCCAGAGCGCAAGTACACGCCTTGTGATGCTTCCAAGCAGCAACTCTATGCACTGCGCGATCACTTGGGATTTGCGCGCAACATCGTGGTTGGTGCCAGTTGCCATGGTACTGACAACAGCGCCACTGTGGATGCTTTGCTCAATTCAAATGGCAAGGCACGCGGTGTAGCCACCGTCAAGCGCAGCGTCACAGATCAAGAATTGCAAACCATGCACGATGCGGGTGTGCGAGGCGTGCGCTTCAATTTCATCAAGCGCTTGGTTGACTTCACGCCCAAAGACGAGCTCATGGAAATTGCAGGACGCATCGGCAAGCTGGGCTGGCATGTGGTCATTTATTTCGAAGCAGTTGATCTGCCTGAGTTATGGGATTTCTTCTCAGGCCTGCCAACCGTGGTGGTGATCGATCACATGGGCACACCCGATGTGAAGCTGCCTGTAGAGGGCCCTCAATTCCAATTGCTTTTAAAGTTCATGCGCGAGAACACCAATGTCTGGTGCAAAGTCACATGCCCCGAGCGCTTGTCTGTAACGGGTTCGCCTGCTTTAAATGGCGAGCAAAACGCTTACAAAGACGTCGTGCCATTTGCCAAGGCCATTGTCGACGAGTTTCCAGATCGCGTGCTGTGGGGCACCGACTGGCCGCATCCCAATTTGAAAAAGCACATGCCCGATGACGGCCTGTTGGTGGACTTTATTCCGCACATTGCGACCACGCCTGAGTTGCAGCAAAAGTTATTGGTCAACAATCCCATGCGCCTTTACTGGCCAGAGGAGAAATTTTAATGGCGCTCGATAAACCCTATTTGGATGTGCCTGGCACCATCATTTTCGATGCCGAGCAAAGCCGCAAAGGCTATTGGATCAATCAGTTTTGCATGTCGCTCATGAAAGCCGAAAATCGTGAGCGATTCAAGGCCAATGAGCGTGCTTACTTGGACGAATGGGCCATGACCGAAGAGCAAAAACAAGCTGTCATGGCGCGTGATTTAAACTGGTGCATGCGCACAGGTGGCAACATTTATTTCCTTGCCAAAATTGGCGCCACTGACGGTAAAAGCTTTCAGCAAATGGCTGGCTCCATGACGGGCATGACCGAAGAGGAGTACAGAAACATGATGATCAGTGGTGGCCGTTCAGTGGAGGGCAATCGATACGTTGGAGAAAACGGCAGCGCTCAAGCACAAAATCAACCACAAGGCTCTGCCGGCAAGAAAGCACACTGAACATGGCCAAAATTACAGCTTCCGTCTTTACATCGCACGTGCCCGCTATTGGCGCCGCCCTTGACTTGGGCAAAACAAATGAGCCCTATTGGCAGCCTCTTTTTCAAGGCTATGACTATGGCAAGCAATGGATGAAAGACAACAAGCCAGATGTTATTTTCTTGGTCTACAACGATCACGCTACCGCATTCAGCTTGGACATGATTCCTACCTTTGCCATTGGCACAGCCGCACAATTTCTGCCGGCCGACGAGGGCTGGGGCCCCCGTCCAGTACCGGTGGTCAACGGCCACCCTGAATTGGCTGCTCACATTGCACATTCGGTCATTCAGCAAGATTTCGACCTCACCATTGTGAATAAAATGGATGTAGACCATGGCCTCACAGTGCCCTTGTCTTTGATGTGTGGCCAGCCACCTACAGACAAATTTGAATGGCCATGTCCCGTCATTCCCTTTGCTGTCAATGTGGTCCAGTACCCCGTGCCAAGTGGCCAGCGTTGCTTCAATTTGGGCAAAGCCATTCGCAAAGCCATTGAAACTTACGACGAAGATATCAACGTTCACATCTGGGGCACCGGTGGCATGAGTCACCAACTTCAAGGTGCGCGTGCGGGGCTTATCAACAAAGAGTTTGACCGTGTTTTCATGGACAAGCTCATCAACGATCCGCAAGCCGCTGCCGATATTTCGCACATCGACTATGTGCGTGAAGCTGGCAGCGAAGGCATTGAGTTGGTCATGTGGCTGATTGCGCGTGGCGCCATGAACGATGTGAATGGTGGCAAAGCGCCTGTGCTCAAGCAACGTTTCTACCATGTGCCTGCTTCCAATACGGCGGTAGGGCATGCAATCTTAGAAAATCAATTTTGAACAGAGGAAAATAAAATGTCTCAAACAATCAAAGTTGCGTTGGCCGGTGCCGGCGCATTTGGTATCAAACACTTGGATGGCATCAAGAACATCGATGGTGTTGAGGTGGTGTTATTGATTGGCCGTGAATACAACAAAACCAAAGAGGTCGCAGACAAATATGGCATCGGCCATGTCACGACAGATTTGTCAGACAGCTTGGCGATCCCCGAAGTCGATGCCGTGATTTTGTGCACGCCAACGCAAATGCACGCATCGCAATCGATCGCTTGTTTGAAAGCGGGTAAGCATGTACAGGTTGAAATTCCATTGGCAGACAGTTGGAAGGATGCCGAAGAAGTGGTTCGCTTGGCCAAAGAATCTGGCAAAGTAGCGATGTGCGGCCACACACGCCGATTCAACCCTAGCCATCAGTGGGTGAATCACAAAATCAAGGCTGGCGAATTCAACATTCAGCAAATGGATGTGCAAACTTATTTCTTCCGCCGCACCAACATGAATGCCTTGGGTCAAGCGCGCAGTTGGACAGACCATTTGCTTTGGCACCACGCGGCCCACACGGTTGACTTGTTTGCGTATCAAGCAGGTAGCCCCATTGTGAAAGCCAATGCAGTGCAAGGCCCCATCCATCCCGCACTGGGCATTGCCATGGACATGAGCATTCAATTGCAAGCGGCCAATGGCGCTATTTGCACATTAAGCTTGTCATTCAACAACGACGGCCCCTTGGGAACCTACTTTCGCTACATCGGCGATACCGGCACTTACTTGGCTCGCTATGATGATTTGTACACCGGCAAGGAAGAGCAAATTGATGTATCCAAAGTGGATGTCTCGATGAACGGCATAGAGTTGCAAGACCGAGAGTTCTTTGCCGCCATCAAAGAAGGGCGCGAGCCAAACTCTAGTGTCGCCCAAGTGCTGCATTGCTACAAAGTTTTGCACAACTTAGAGTTGCAATTGAAAGCCTAATGCTTAACGCCTAACTCGTTCAGCGCTGGCGTCACAATTAGCGCACTGCAGTGACTTGACAGGTCAGCCCTGATCCAAGGGCTGGCCTATTGACCTTCCTCTTAATTTCATTTGATAATTAACCAACTGGTACATTGATCAAATGACGAACCCAAAATCTCCACCTACCCGCAATCCCAGCACAAGTCGGACCAACGACCCGGAACGGACCATGGCTGAGATATTGAATGTGGCAACAGCAGAGTTTGCCAACAAAGGATTGGCAGGGGCTCGCATCGACGAAATAGCTGCTGCCACCAGAACCAGCAAGCGGATGATCTATTACTACTTCGGCAGCAAGGAAGGCTTGTATGTCGCAGTGCTCGAGTCTGCCTATGGTCGGATGCGCCAAATTGAAACGAATTTGCACCTGAACGACCTAGAGCCCGAGGATGCACTGCGTCGCTTGGTTGAATTTACTTACGATCATCATCAAGGCAATGAACAATTCATCCGCTTAGTCATGACTGAAAACGTTCAACGTGGAGAGTATTTGGCGCAGAGCAAAGAAATCCAGAAGCTCAACGGTTCCGCTTTGCAGACCATTCAAGACCTGTACACCCGTGGCTTGAAGAAGGGGGTTTTTAAAAAAAACCTCACGCCAATTGAAATTCACTCAGCCATTTCCGCATTGACATTTTTCAATGTGTCCAACCAACACACGTTTGGCCTCATTTTCAAAGGCAAGTCGCCGCAAGGCAAAGCACAAACGCTTAAAAAGTCGCAGGTCGTAGATATGCTGATCAGTTATGTGTGTGTTGCTTAGTCTTTGATCTCAGATATTTAACTTTGACTTAACCGGTAGCTACAAATTGTTTTCTAACTAGGGTAAACACTAATCACTAAAAACTAACTAGTTAGTACATTACTGATTGAGACTAATGTAAAGGACTCTCCCAATGACCCGATTCTTCGATTTGACTTGCAAAGCAATCGAATACCTCATTGCTGCTTTCATGGCGGTCATGGTGATCTTGGTCTTTGGCAATGTTTTCTTGCGATATGGCTTCAACTCGGGCATCACACTGTCCGAAGAGTTGTCAAGATGGTTGTTCGTCTGGATGACGTTTTTGGGCGCCATTGTGGCGCTGAGATCTCACGAGCACTTGGGAACCGACATGTTGGTCGGGCGACTTGGCCCTGTTGGAAAAAAGATCTGCATGGGACTGTCTCAATTGCTCATGATGATGTGCTGCTACTTGTTGTTCATAGGCGCCTACAAACAAGCGGTGATCAATTGGACCAGCACCAGCGCGGTCATGGAGGTGTCGCTCAGTTGGGTTTACTTTCCAGGTATTATTTTTGCGGTCTTAGGTGGTTTGCTGATTGCATTTGATTTCTTCAAGTTGATCACAGGGCAGACGAAGGATGAAGAACTGATGATGTTCCAAGAATCCGAAGAAGCACCTCACGGTAAATCACGTTAAGCACCTATTCAAAGACATTCAAATGACCATCGCAATCTTCGTTTTATCTTTGTTGGGTGCCATGGCCTTGGGCGTGCCCATTGCTTTTTCCTTGCTCATTTGCGGTGTCGCGCTCATGCTTCACCTCAATATGTTCGATGCGCAAATTTTGGCGCAAAACTTGATTGAGGGTTCTAACAGCTTTCCTCTTTTGGCAGTGCCTTTTTTCATGCTGGCTGGTGAAATCATGAATGCAGGCGGATTGTCTCGTCGTATCGTGAACTTTGCCATGGCGTGTGTAGGACACATCAAGGGCGGCTTGGGTTATGTGACCATCATGGCGGCCGTCATCATGGCTGCTTTGTCTGGTTCTGCTGTGGCAGATGCTGCTGCCTTGACGGCATTGCTGTTGCCCATGATGGTGGCTGCGGGCCATGACCGAGCGCGATCGGCTGGCTTGATTGCATCTGCCGGCATCATTGCCCCCGTCATTCCACCCAGCATTGGATTTGTAATTTTTGGTGTTGCCGGTAATGTCTCCATTTCTAAACTTTTCATGGCGGGCATCGTGCCGGGCCTCATGCTGGGTGGTGCACTCTGGGTCACATGGTGGTGGTTAGCCCGCAAGGAACTTGTCAAAGTTCCGCCTAGAAAATCAATGGCTGAAATTGGTATTGCAATGCGCGAAGCGACGTGGGCTTTGGTATTGCCTTTGATTGTTGTATTTGGTTTGAAGTTTGGTGTGTTCACACCGACAGAAGCTGCCGTGGTGGCTGCCGTTTATGCCTTGCTTATTTCGATGTTTGTTTACAAAGAACTGAATTTCAAATCGATCGTGCCCTTGTTTGTGGCAGCGGCTAAAACCAGTGCCATTGTGATGTTCTTGGTTGCAGCAGCCATGGTTTCAGCTTGGCTGATTACTGTAGCCAATCTGCCTGCCCAATTAATCACCTTGTTGCAGCCCCTTTTGGACAGTCCTCGTCTGTTAATGATGACCATCATGATCATCACGATGGTGGTGGGCACGGCGCTTGACATGACCCCCACTATTTTGCTTTTAACCCCTGTCCTAATGCCGGTTGTGAAAGCTGCTGGCATTGACCCCGTTTACTTTGGCGTGCTTTTCATCATTAACAATGCAATTGGTTTGATCACGCCTCCTGTGGGAACCGTTTTAAATGCTGTTGCGGGGGTTGGCAAGATCAGCATGGACGAGGTGACGCGTGGCGTCATGCCGTTCATGGTGGCGCAGTTTGCCATCATGTTTGCCATGGTGATCTGGCCTGCTTTGGTGATGGTGCCTGCTCGCTGGTTCTATTGATTTTTCTTTCCGCGGCCTGACCGGGTACGCCTGGCCGTGGAATCCTTGTTCTGCGTACGACCATTCATTTCATCAGGAGACACTGACATGAAGCGTGTTTTTATCAAGACTGTTCTGGCTGCCGTCGCATTGGCTGCGATGGGCGTTGCTTCCGCGCAAGACAAAACCATCAAGTTTGCCAACCAAAACGCCGTGGGTCATCCCATCGTGCAAGGCATGGAAAAGTTCAAAGAGATTGTTGAAAAGCAATCTGGCGGCAAAATCAAAGTCAATGTTTTCCCAGGCGGTGCTTTGGGCAGTGACCAAGCCAATGTGTCGGCCATTCAAGGTGGTACTTTGGAAATGGCTGCTATGAACTCAGGTATTTTTGCTAGCCAAGTGAAAGACTTTGCGGTTTTCGATTTTCCTTTCATGTTTGCCAGCGGCAAAGAAGCAGATGTGGTGGTGGATGGAGCATTTGGTAAAAAAATGCACAGCAAATTGGAAGAAAAAGGCTTGGTGGGTTTGGGCTACTACGAACTGGGCTTTCGCCATATGTCCAACAGCAAGCGCGCCATCAACAAAGTGTCTGACATTGATGGTCTGAAATTGCGCGTGATTCCAAACCCGATCAATGTGGACTGGGTGAAAGCATTGGGCGCAAACCCAACGCCACTGCCATTCCCCGAGTTGTATGCAGCCCTTGAGCAAAAGGCTGTTGACGGACAAGAAAATCCAGTTGCGACCATCAACGGCGCCAAGCTTTATGAAGTGCAAAAAAACTTGGCCTTAACAGGTCACCAATATAACCCACAGTCTGTGGTGATCAGCAAGAAATTCTGGGACACCCTGTCTGTGGCCGAGAAGAAAATCGTCTCTGATGCTGTGACAGAGTCTTCTAAATTCCAGCGCACTACAGCACGCGCATTGGAAGCGGGGACCTTGGAAGGTTTGAAAAAGAACGGTATGGCTGTGACGTCTTTGCCAGAATCAGAAATGACCATCTTGCGCGACAAAATGAAGCCTGTGATTGCCAAGCATGGTGAAGCCATTGCGGCCACCGTGGCTGAGTTGCAAGCTGAACTGACCAAATTGCGCAAGTAATTTAGGCTGTTATCTGGTCCTACCGTAGACCTTTCATGTCCTTACATTGCGAAGTTTCTAAGTCTGTCTTGGAGCTTCGCTTTTTTATTTCTTCAATATGAACATTGACGGTAATACAGAGTTAATCGCCCACATTGGCTTTCCCACACACAGCTTCAAGTCGCCTTTGATTTACAACCCTTACTTTGAAAAAGAGGGAATCAATGCGTTGGTGGTGCCGATGGGATGTCTGGCAGAACATTACCCCGTTTTTCTGCGATCAGTTTTTCAATTGACCAATATTCGGGGTGCATTGATCACCATGCCGCACAAAGTGACCACTGTGGGTCTTCTGGATCAAGTCACACCCGCAGTTAAAGTGGCCGGTGCTTGTAATGCGGTGAAGCTGGATGCTCAGGGGCGTTTGGTGGGCGACATGTTTGATGGCGCAGGTTTTGTCCGAGGCGTTCAAAGAAAAGGCTTTGACCTCACTGGCAAGCGCGCCATGGTAGTTGGCACAGGGGGTGTGGGTTCAGCCATTGCCGCTTCTTTGGCTGCTGAAAAAATCAATGCCATCAGTTTGTTTGATGTCAACACCTCAGCCTGTGAGGCCTTGGCACAAAGGCTTGTGAATGAATATCCACACATCCAAGTCAACACCGGTTCAAATGACCCTGACGGTCATGACTTGGTGGTGAACGCAACGCCCATGGGTATGAACGATGGTGACCCAATGCCAATAGACGTTTCACGCCTTGCGCCTGAAACTTTTGTGGGTGAAGTTGTGATGCGCACTGAGATGACCGCGTTCCTGCAGGCAGCACAGAGCCGGGGGTGCCGGGTTCAATTGGGCTCGGACATGTTGTTTGAACAAATTCCTGCTTATTTGGAATACTTCGGATTCAAAACAACGACTGCTGATGTGCTTCGAACTGTTGCAAACTTGGGTTGAAAACTGAGATTGGACTGAAATATGAATTTACGCACAACTGACCGAGAAGCCGTTCCAGAAATGCCCAACCGTTTGGGCATTCAAGGCATTGAGTTCATTGAATACGCCACCAATCGGCCGCAGGCTTTGGGCCAAGTTCTAGAGTCCATGGGCTTTAAGCCAGTTGCGCGTCATCGTTCTCGAGAAGTCACGCTATACCGTCAAGGTGGCATGAACTTGGTGGTCAATGCCAACCCTGACGATGCGCGAGTGAGTGCTACTGCCGATGGGGAGGCTGAAATTTCTGCGGTCGCTTTTCGTGTTCAAGATGCCCTGAAGGCGCACACCCGTTGCATTGATTTAGGCGCTTGGTCTGTGACCAGTCAAGCACAAGCCATGGAGTTGCACATTCCTGCCATCCATGGCCCTGGTGGTACACGATACTATTTTGTCGATCGCTGGCAAGAGTTTTCCATCTACGACATTGACTTCAAACCCATTCCCACAGTGGATCAACATCCTGCGGCGGTTGAGAGCATGAGTTACTTCGGTGTAGTTCAGTACATCGGTTCGGCTCGCAGCGCAGACTGGATGGCGTATTACGAACACATGTTTGATTTCTCTGTGATCCCTGATGACGAACGCTTTGGCATTTTGCCCAAAGGCAAATTGATGAAGAGCCCCTGTGGCCAATTTCTTTGGCAACTCATTGAGCCCGATCCTTGGATGGAAGCAGACGATGCGCCCGAGTCACTCAAGCGAATTGGTTTTGGTGTGAAAGATGTGGCTCAGACTGTGAAAACACTCAAAGCCAATGGCGTTGAATTTGTAGAGTCCAAAGAACTGCACCCAGAAGATCGAGGTGCTCTGACGCGCAGTGCACTTGGCGCTGTGTCTTTTGAGTTGGTTCACCAAGCTTCTTAAGGAATTGCCATGAATTTGCTCGACGGTTATGGCATGGACACCATCACAATGGCTGGGCCATTGGAGGCCAAATTAGAGGCTATGAAAAGTGTGGGCTTTTCGCAAGTCATGCTCATGGCGCGTGATTTGGTGGGGCACCCTGGTGGCGTGAAGGCGGCAGTCAAAGCCGTTCAAGAAAGTGGTCTGCGACCTACAGGTTTTCAAGTCCTCAGAGACTTTGAGGGCTTGTCGGGTCACTTGCACAGTTACAAAGTGGACATTGCGAAGTCCATGCTTGAGATGTGTGCGGCTACAGGTAGCAAAGTATTGCTAGCTTGCTCTTCTACGTCGCGTCACGCCACCGAAGATTTGGACCTCATCGCAAAAGACTTGAAAAAATTGGCCATGATGGCCATCCCCTTGGGCATCAAGGTGGCCTATGAAGGCTTGTCATGGGGCCGTACCGTGAATGAGTTCACCACCAGTTGGGATGTGGTCTGCCGCGCAGATTGCCCCAACTTGGGCATTGGCATTGATTCGTTTCACATTTTTGCGGCCAAGACACCCCTTGACGCCATTGAAGACATCGACCCTGATCGCATTTTTTTAGCACAACTGTCCGATTTCATGTGGCATGAAACACCTTCATTTGAAGAGCGCATGACCACAGCCCGTACTTTCCGGGTCTTTCCTGGGGAGGGGGTGCACAGCGACCAATTGGCCGACTTGGTACTTCGTCTTGAACGGATAGGGTATCGTGGCGATTACAGTTTCGAAGTGTTCAACGACGATTACCAACAGTTGCCACTCGAAACGGTGGCTGAACGGGCGCGCAAAAGTGCAACTTGGTTGCATCAAGATGTATTACACCGTTCTGCACCATTGCCATCATGGGCATCAAATATACAAAAGGGTGCGGTATGAAAAACAGAAAACTAGGTCCATTTCAAGTCAGCGAAATCGGCTTGGGTTGCATGAACTTAAGCCATGCCTATGGTCCCCCCATTTCAGAAGCACAAGCTGAAAGGGTCTTGCTCACAGCCTTGGATGCGGGCGTTTCCTTATTTGACACCGCGGCGCTTTATGGCTTTAGCACCAACGAAACCTTGGTTGGTAAAATACTCAAGCCGCACCGTCAAAAGTTCACCTTGGCCAGCAAGTGCGGCATGTCAGGTGTGGATGCGAATGGCGATGGCAAATTGGTACGCGTCATTGATGGCCGACCCGAAACTATTCGCATGACCTGTGAAGCTGCCTTGAAGCGTTTGCAAACCGATGTCATCGATTTGTACTACTTGCACCGCTGGGATAAAAAAGTGCCGATTGAAGACAGCGTGGGCGCACTCAGTGATTTGGTGCGTCAAGGCAAAATTCAAAGCATTGGTTTGTCTGAAGTTTCGGCCAGCACCTTGCGCAAAGCACATGCCGTGCATCCTATCGCGGCAGTTCAAACCGAATACTCACTCTGGACGCGCAACCCAGAAATTGCTGTGCTTCAAGCCTGCAAAGAATTGGGCGCTGCCTTTGTAGCCTTCAGTCCTGTGGCGCGTGGTTTTTTGTGTGGCGAACTTGATCTTCAATCCTTTGATGCCAAAGACATCCGAAAAGGCATGCCGCGTTTCACACCTGAAAACTATGCTGCCAACTTTAAGTTGTTTGCACCCTACCTGAGCTTGGCACAAGAGGTAGGTTGCTCGCCCGCTCAGTTGGCCCTGGCTTGGCTGCTGCACAAGGACACTCACATTGTTCCAATTCCAGGCACGACCAGCGTGTCCCATTTACAAGACGACGTTGGGGCTGCCAATGTGAAACTCGGCCCCGAGTTCATTGCAAAGCTTGATGCCCTCATCAACGAAAAAACCGTTCAAGGCAGCCGGTACAGCGCACAGTCCAATTTCGAAGTGGATACCGAAAACTTTGCGTGAGAAAAACTCTAGTAAGAGAAAGCCCTTAAGCTTTAAAAACCACTGAATTTGTAAGTATCCTTCACAATTGGTCTGTCCACAATATGTCTGAATGAAGGTAAAAATGAAGGTTCAAGAATCTCTGATTCGGTTGTTTCTGACTTTGGCCTCAACCGTCATTTTGGGCACAAACGGCCTTCAGGCCGCACCTGCCAATTTAAGCTTAATCGTCTCAGCTTCCCCTGGTACTGGCCTAGACATTCTTGCAAGAACGCTGAGCCAACAGTTTTCAATCAAGGGCAACTACGCCACCGTGGTTGAAAACAAAGCCGGGGCCAGCGGCAATATCGCAGCCGATCACGTCACCCGGGCCAAACCCGATGGCGCCACCTTGCTGGTGGTCGGCACCACCTTTGCCACCAATGCTGCGGTCAATCCCAACTTGCCCTTTGACACCGTCAAAGATTTTTCGCCAGTGGCTTTGTTAGGCACAGGCACCTTGTGCTTGGTGGTTCCTAGCAGTTCCACAGCCAACACCTTGGCCGAGTTTTTGCAAATGGCCAAAACCAGTAACAAGGGCGTCAATTACGCGTCGCCTGGCAATGGCACACCGCAACACTTAGCCATGGAGTTGCTTAAGTTTGAAGCTGGCTTAAACCTCTTCCATGTTCCCTTCAAAGGCAGTGCCGGCGCTGTCAACGATGTGGCTGCAGGCCATGTATCAGCCATGATTGCGCCGGTTCACACCGTGATGCCTTTGGTTAAAGCGGGCAAGCTCAAAATGCTGGCGGTTCTCAGCGCTGAGCGAGTGGCTCAAATGCCTCAAATGCCTACCTTCAAAGAGCAGGGTCTGCCCAAAGTGCAGGTTGATATTTGGTACGGTTTGATGGCACCCAAGGGCACTTCACCTCAAGTGATTCAGTCTCTGAACCAAGAAGTGAACCTTGTTTTGAAAAATCCAGAGATCGTGGCCAACCTGGCGAAGCAGGGAATTGATGCAGGCGGTGGCACCCCTCAATTGATGGCTGAAACTTTGTCTGCTGAATTAAAACGCTGGCCGCCCGTGGTCAAAGCCGCTCAAATCAAAGCCGATTGAGTTTTCATTCAATTGAAACAACAGCACCTTAATTATTTCGAAAGTCCAACATGCCTGATACATCTTCCAAACCCCAAAACCTGACCAAGGCGTGGAACGACTACGACGGCCCGCATTTGGATTTGCGTGAACTGATAGCCCGTGCCGAAAATGCCGATGAGGTTTTGCACATTTCAGGCGCAGACTGGAACTTAGAGGTGGGCACCTTGGCAGAGATTGTCAATTCATCTCGCAAAGGTGAACCTAAAGCCATTTTGTTTGACAACATTCCAGGTTACCCGCCAGGCTATCGCTTGCTGTCGGGAGGCACCAATTCATCCAAACGTTTGGCCCTCACATTGGGTTTCCCTGTGCCAAGTGGCCCGATGGATGTGGTGCAGGCTTATCGCAACCGCATGAAAAAACACGAGCCCATTCCACCGCGTGTTGTGGAAACTGGCCCCATTTTGGAAAACGTAGACCGCGATGAAGATGTCGATATTTTCAAGTTCCCCATTCCGTTGCTGCACGAATTAGATGGTGGCCGATACATCGGTACCGACGATTTGGTCATCATGCGCGACCCCGAGCTGGACTGGATCAACATTGGCACGTATAGGGCCATGGCGCACGACAAAAACAAAGTGGGACTTTGGACTTCGCCAGGCAAACATGGACGTCAAATTCGCGACAAATACTTTGCAATGGGCAAACCTTGCCCTGTGCTCATTTCTTGTGGTCACGATCCCATGTTGTTCTTGGCCGGTGGCAATGAATTGCGCTTTGGTTTGTCGGAATTCGATTACTCAGGCGGTCACCGTGGGTTGCCTTTTGATGTGGTCTTGAGTGAGGTTCACAAGTTGCCCATGCCGGCACACAGTGAAATTGTTTTGGAAGGCGAAATGTACCCAGGTGAAACTTTGCCTGAAGGCCCCTTCGGCGAATTCACGGGCTATTACGCGGGTGGCAAAAGCAATCAACCCGTGGTGCGAATCCAACGGGTTTATTACCGCAATAACCCCATCATGACCATGGCTACACCTTTGAAGCCGCCATCCGACTTCTCATTTTCAAAATGTGTCATGAAGGCCGGCATGATTTGGGATGAAGTGGAACGTGCCGGTTTATCGGGCGTGAAAGGGGTGTGGTGCCACGAGGCAGGAGCTGCCCGCATGCTCAACATCATCTCCATCAAGCAAGCCTATGCCGGGCACTCCAAACAAGCCGCCATGATGGCTGCCAATTGTCAATCGGGTTCTTATCTAGGCCGTTTTGTGGTGGTGGTCGATGAAGATGTCGATCCAACAGACTTGTTCGATGTGATGTGGGCCATGTGCACGCGGTGCGATCCTGTGGAAGATATTGAGTTCATTCGAAAAGCATGGAGTGGCCCCCTTGATCCGCGAATTCCAAAGGGCACCAGCACCAATTCACGTGCCGTGATTGATGCTTGCAGACCTTTTGAAATGTTGAAAGATTTTCCACCTGTGGCGTGTGCAAGTCCCGAATTGAAACAGCGCGTGGCAGAAAAATTCAAATCTTATTTGGTCGGTCTTTAATCCTTGGAGGCAAAATTTAAATGTATTCTTTAAATGTCAATGGCAAAGTCCAAAAAGTGGATGCCGAATCTGAAATGCCCTTGTTATGGGTTTTGCGTGAAGTCATCGGACTCACAGGGACTAAATTTGGTTGTGGCATTGCGCAGTGCGGTTCTTGCACTGTGCATGTGGACGGTCAACCCGTTCGTTCTTGCTCTGTTCCCGGATCTGCCATGACCGGCCGCAAAATTATCACCATTGAAGGCTTGTCAGACAGCAGCAGCCATCCGGTTCAAAAAGCCTGGGCCGAGGTCGATGTACCGCAGTGCGGTTACTGCCAGTCAGGTCAAATCATGGCGGCTGTTTCTTTGCTTAAACGCAAACCGAAGCCGACCAACAAAGACATCGATTTGGCCATGACCAACATCTGCCGATGTGGCACGTATCAGCGAATTCGTGAAGCCATTCATGTTGCGGCTGGCACCAAAAAATTGGCCAAGTCCGACAGCGGTGAAGTGGCCGCTTTGGTGCAGCAAATCAAAGTTTAAGGAGAATTACCATGAATCAAATTCAAACATCTCCTGTCCAAATTTCTCGGCGCAATTTCATGGTGGGAACGTCTGCCATGGCCAGCGGTGGCTTGGCCTTGGGCCTTAACCTCCTGTCCACATCAGAAGCACTCGCACAAAGCTCAGACTCAACGCCAGAGATCGGCATTTGGGTCGTGGTCAAGCCCGACGACACTTGCGTGGTTCGCATTGTTCGTTCTGAAATGGGTCAGGGTACCCGTACTGGCTTGGCCCAATTGGTGGCCGAAGAATTAGAGTGCGATTGGTCCAAAATCACCACAGAGTCGCCTACCCCGGGTCAAAACTTAAAACGCAAGCGTGCATGGGGCGATATGAGCACCGGCGGCAGTCGTGGCATTCGAACTTCACAAGACTATGTGCGCCGCGGTGGCGCAGTGGCCCGCATGATGCTCATGCAAGCTGCGGCCAATGAATGGAGTGTGCCCGTCTCAGAACTGGCTGTTTCAAACAGCGTCATTACCCATGCGGCATCAGGGCGCAAAATAACTTACGGCAAAGTCGCTGCTGCGGCCTCGCAGTTGCCTGTTCCCGACATGAAAGCGGTTGTTCTGAAGGACCCCCGTAATTGGAAAATTGCCGGTAAATCTTTCAAACGCTTGGATACTGCCAACAAGCTCAACGGCAAACTGATTTACGGCATTGATCTGAAGATGGATGGCATGCTTTGCGCTTCAGTCATGGACTGCCCTGTATTTGGTGGCAAGCTGATCAGCTTTGACGACAGCAAAGTGAAAACTTTGCGAGGCGTGAAGGCAGTGGTCAGAGTCGATGCCACCACCGTGGCCGTGGTTGCCGATACCTGGTGGCGCGCTAAAAATGCATTGGCTCAATTGCCTATCGTGTGGGACGAGGGCCCTAACGCCAAAGTCAACAGTGCCATGATTGCCAACCATGTACGTGAAGGCCTCACTGCGCGTGGCGACTATGCGGGCCGCAAAGAAGGTGATGCCATCTATGCGGTGGCGAATGCAGCCAAAACAGTCGAAGCCGTTTACAGCACGCCTTTCTTGTCTCACGCCCCCATGGAGCCTATGAATTGCACGGCCCGATGGACTTCGGACAAAGCAGAAGTTTGGGTGCCCACACAAAATGCCGAAGCATCATTGGCAGTGCTGGCCGAAACTGCGGGCTTGCCTCTTGAAAAGTGTGAAGTCTATGTCACTGATTTGGGCGGCGCGTTTGGACGCAAAGGTGGTCAGCAAGACTTTGTGTCCCAAGCTGTCAAAATTGCCAAACAGTTTCCTGGTACAGCCATCAAAATGATTTGGTCGCGTGAAGAAGATCAAACCCACGATTACTACCGACCCGTTTCTCAGTGCTACATGAAAGCTGGTTTGGACAGCAAGGGTAATTTGGTGGGTATGACCCTCCGATCATCAGGCCAGTCGATCAACGCATGGGTCAATCCTTCAGCCATCAAAGATGGGAAAGACGAGCGCCAATTGCAGGGTTTCTGGTCACAACCAGGCGACGCACAATTGGGTTACACCATCCCCAACTTGCTCACCGAATATGCAATTCGCAATACCCATGTACCGGTTGGTCCTTGGCGTGGTGTGAACACCAATCAGAATGGTGTTTATATGGAGTGTTTCATTGAAGAGGTTGCACGCGCTGCGGGCAAAGATTCTTTGGCTTTCCGTCAAGCCTTGATGCAAAACCATCCTAAGCATTTGCAAGTGCTTAATGCCGCTGCTGAGAAGGGTGACTGGGGCAAGCCCGCAGCACCTGGTGTTTTCAGAGGCATTGCGCAGTTCATGGGCTATGGCGCTTATTCAGCAGCGGTGGCTGAAGTGACTGTCAGCCCCAAAGGCGAAGTGAAAGTACTGCGGATGGTCTTGGCCACCAACGCTGGCCATTTTGTGAATCCACACCAAGTGGCGGCGCAGGTAGAAGGGGGTGTTGTCATGGGACTTAGTGCCACATTCTTTGGCGAGTGCACAGTTGAAAATGGCCGCATCAAAGAAAATAATTTCGACACCTACCAATTGCTCAAAATGGCTCAGATGCCTAAAGTGGAAACTGTTTTGGTGCCTACTTACGATTTCTGGGGCGGTGTGGGTGAGCCCACCATTTGCGTCGTGGCGCCTGCTGTGATGAATGCTATTTCTGCGGCCATTGGCAAGCCGCTCAGAGATTTGCCTTTGAAGAATGCAGGCTTGAAGTTTATTTGATTGACTTCATGAATTGAATAAATTCAATTCAATCTCATCGCCGCAAGGAAGGCCCCTCAATAGCCATTCCTTGTGCGCGAGATTTTAAAAATAATTCCAATTGCCGAAGCTCTGGGCTGCCGGGCGCAGGCACCTCTGCTTGAACGCCAGAGTAGCAGGCTCTCAGTCTTCGATCGATCGATCCCATGCTTTGCCAACTTAATTTGAAAATTGGAAATCCGGTGGGGTGACCGGGTGAGATGACATCAGCGCGCATTGTTTTACCAATGTTCAGATCGTGGCAATGTGTGCACGCTAAATTCATTCGACCCATGCGCGTTGTGAAAAGTTTTGCACCCGCGTTCAGTTCAACTTGCCAACGCTTTTGGCTGTCTTTGTTTGGCAATATTTGAAATGGTAAGCCAGCACTGCTTGAATGCAAGAGGGCACTGAGAGAAAGTAACTCGGTATTTTCAAGGCTTTTCAAAGGACGCAAAGTCCGCTGTGAACAAGTCAAAATTTGATCTTCCATGTTGATCAACTTTTGTTGTTTGTCAGACCACTTCGGATACTGCGGTGCAACCGATTTCATGGTTTCAATATCGCCATGACACTGCGCGCATGAAGGCTTGCCCGCGGCGCCATTCCAGAGCGTTCTGCCTTGCTCCAGCCACAAACTGATGGGGTTGGTGCTGGCATCGCTTTGCATGGCTTTCAATGAGGGACTCAAAAATGCTTGGCCACTGAGTTGATTCAAAGGACCACTTGGCAACTTGAATGGTTCTGAAGACACTGTTTGTGCCGAGGATGCCAATGACCCGCAAAAAAGCAAGCTAAAAAATGCTGATTTGAGCATGGCTTTAAATGACCAAGCGTTGTTGGGTTTCACCCATTTGTCCCAAATCGTCTTGCCATATGACTTTGACAATGCCGCCTTCAGCAGGCACAGACACAGGAAATGCAAGGTAAACAGGGGAGGTCATGGCAGTCCCCAAATCAGCTTCCATGATCAAACGATCATTCAAATAGGCGCGAACCGTGTGAATGATGTTTTTTGGAATACGGTTCCCAGAATCATCCACGCGAAAACCGGAATTCATCGGATGCGCGGCAGACCAGCGAGCCTCTACATGACCGCCAGCTTTAACCTGGCCTGCCAATGCAAGTCGAGTGAGAATGGGTGAGCTCATGTGAAATTAAGAATCATCTAAACAGGCGGTGGAGGTAATCACAGTGGGCGCGTGATTGGCCCGCTCACTGCCGTCATTGAATACAGCGACAAGCCACACGGATTGGCTGGCAGCCAGTCTGAGGCGAGTTTTCAATGTGTATTGAACGGGTTGGCCCATGATCTTGAGGTGAAGCGCCACCGGGTTAGGGTTCTCGGGCAAGATCACTTTGAGTGCATTGAGATGGAGTCCCGATGGAGCTGTAATTTGCGCCTCTAAGGGAACCGCATTACCGGTGTCTGCCAGCCTTGGGAATACGAGGTCAATGCCATCAGAAGACAACTCGTTCAGGGGCCGGGAAAGCACCGAGGTGTAAGGCGCAAGCAAGCAAGTTCCCAAGGCCCACGCCAAACTGGTTCGGCGCATGGGGCTGTGCTTATTGGAAGATGTTGGGTCCATGCGTAATTTGTTTATCGCCATGATTGCAAGCTTGAAACGATTAGCGCAATTTGCTCATTCGTCAGAATAGCGCGAGCCGGACGGACAAGGTTTAATTCATGCGTGCTGCCAAAAGGGGGCATCAAGGTGTCTGGATTGATTCTGCGGGCATCCACCACCCATTGTGTCAATTCTTGAGCAGAAAGTCTCTGACCCACACCTTTGAGAGAGGGCGCAAAATTGCTAACCATGCCTTGAACCCCCGGCATGTCGTGACACGCAATGCAATTGCCATATTGCTTGTTGGTCATGAGTTCATAGCCGGATGGTTTGCCTTCAGCAGTTTGCGCCAAAACATTTGAAAGGCTGAATGAAATAGCCAATGTGTAAAACCATAATTTCATGAACGGCATTGTGTCATTGAGTCATTTGGATTGCTGAGTAAAGGCAATCAGGTGAATATCGGCGCAACAATTAAGGGTTTACCCTTAATTTTGAATGGCATTTTTGAGTTTTGAAAACATGCATAATATTTCCAGTCTACGCGGTCGGTTAATTGCATCACTCGTTTCCAACTGCGCATTTTTTGAACAATCAAGCCAGCATGGGACTTTCACACATGACCACCGTTCTCCAAAGTTTTATAGCCGGCCGTTGGATCGGTCAACAAGCCGCCCAAGTCCTTCACAGCGCCATCAATGGCCAAGAAGTGGCCTTTGCCCACGCCGAGTCCTTAGACTTTGCAGAGGCGCTGCAATACGGGCGCATCACAGGCCTCAATGGCATGTTGGCCATGGACTTTCAGCAACGCGCAACCGCACTGCGCGCATTGGCCAAGTACTTGGGTGAACGCAAAGAAGAGCTCTATGCCATTTCAGCCCACACGGGTGCCACGCGCATTGACTCATGGGTGGATATCGAAGGTGGCACAGGTACTTTGTTTGCCTACGCTGGCATGGCCGCCAGCGAGCTGCCCAGTGGCAATTTAATTCACGAAGGCCCTGTTGCTTCTTTGGGCAAGAAAAACACCTTTGCTGGCACGCACATTTTGGTGCCTCGTGGCGGTGTGGCAGTTCACATCAATGCTTTCAACTTTCCCGTATGGGGCCTGTTAGAAAAATTTGCGCCCACCTTCTTGGCCGGCATGCCATGCATCGGCAAGCCCGCCACAGCCACCAGCTACCTGACAGAAGCCTTGGTTCGCATGATTGACCAATCGGGCATCTTGCCCAAAGGCGCATTGCAATTGGTCATTGGCAGCACTGGCGACTTGCTTGACCGATTGGATGTGGCCGATGTGGTCACTTTCACAGGCTCAGCCGATACTGCAGCCAAACTGCGCGTCAACGCTAATTTGGTTCGCAACAGCATTCCATTCAATGCCGAAGCCGACTCATTGAATTGCGCCATCTTGGCCGATGACGTCACACCCGATGACGAAGAATTTGATTTGTTTGTCAAAGAAGTGGTGCGTGAAATGACCGTGAAAGCAGGTCAGAAGTGCACCGCCATTCGCCGCGCCATTGTGCCCAGCAAACACCTTGATGCCGTGGCCGAAAAAATCAAAGCCCGCCTGTCCAAAATGGTGGTGGGCGATCCATCCATCGAAGGTGTGAAGATGGGCGCGTTGGCCTCCAAGTCACAACAAACAGATGTGGCTGAACGCGTGGCGATGTTGCGCCTAAGTACTGAATTGGTTTGCGGTGGCGATGCAGCCTTCAATTGGGTGGGCGAAGGCGTGGCCCATGGCGCGTTTTTCCAACCCACTTTGCTGTTGTGCCAAAAACCGATGAGCACTGACAGTGTTCACGACATTGAAGCCTTTGGCCCTGTCAGCACTCTCATGCCCTACGACAGCATGGAAGAAGCCATGGCATTGGCCAAGCGCGGCAAGGGCAGTTTGGTCGGATCATTGATCACCAAGTCACCCGAATTGGCCGCGCAAGTGGTGCCTCGCTTGGCTGCCAATCACGGTCGTTTGCACGTGCTCGATCGCGAGTCTGCAGGCGAATCAACAGGTCATGGATCTCCCTTGCCCTCACTCAAGCATGGCGGGCCAGGTCGTGCCGGTGGTGGTGAAGAGTTGGGAGGCATTCGTGCGGTGACGCACATGATGCAACGTGCTGCGGTGCAAGGTTCACCCACGATGCTGACCGCCATCACACGAGAATATGCACGAGGTGCCAAAGTCATTGAAACCGGCACGCACCCCTTCAAACATTATTTTGAAGAATTGCAAATTGGCGAGTCCTTGTTGACAGCTGCTAAGGTCATTGGTGAAGCCGATGTCAAAGCCTTTGGCGAACTCACAGGCGACATGTTTTACATGCACTTTGACGACGAAGCGGCCAAGGCTTCGGCCTTTGGCAAACGCATTGCGCATGGCTATTTGGTCTTGTCCGATGCAGCCGGCTTATTTGTGGTGGCTGAGCCTGGCCCGGTCTTGGCCAACTACGGTTTGGACACCTTGCGTTTTGTGAAACCTGTGGGCTTAGGGGACAGCATTCAGGTGCGCCTGACATGCAAACGCAAAATTGACCGCAATAAGAAAGATGCCAACGGCCAAGGGCAGGGCGTGGTGGCATGGGATGTGGAGGTGACCAACCAAGACAAAGAATTGGTGGCCAGTTACGACATTCTCACTTTGGTTGCCAAGAGGCATTAACCTGCAGAGGTCTTCAAATCCCCTACAAAATTTGGGCTTAAATCAATGCAGACTTTTCAATTTGTAAGACTTCATTTCTAATCTGGTCATCGTTGGGGAGTAGCTCAATTTCTTCGTGCTCAGTACAGCCTCTAGGCGCACGTCGAGATCAACAAATCGTCATTACGGAGTTTTTACTTCCGGTTTGTTGGGCATATAACTGATTCACTACAAGCAAAGCAAGACCTTCGATCTCTCGTGTCACGCATGTCTTTCTGATATGCGTGGCTTGTTCGGATCGTTATTGAAGGTCTTTCATGGAATTGTTCTCAATGCCATGGTGGTCAGCGCTGCTGGCCATCATTCTTATAGATCTGGTTTTAGCTGGCGACAACGCCATCGTCATTGCGCTTGCTGCGCGCAACCTCCCTGCGGAACATCAAAATAAAGCCATCATGTGGGGCACCGTGGGTGCCATTGTGATTCGCTCTGCCATGACCGTAGGCGTTGTCTGGCTCCTCAAAATTCCAGGCTTGATGTTGGTAGGAGGCTTAGGTCTTTTGTGGATTGCCTACAAGCTCATAACGGATACGTCTGAGGACGAACACCAAGGCGTTAGCGCCACAACGTTCTGGGGCGCCATGAAAACCATCATTGTGGCTGACGCTCTAATGGGAGTTGACAACGTCTTGGGTGTCGCTGGCGCTGCCAATGGCGACTTTACGCTGGTCGTCATTGGCCTGCTTATCAGCATTCCCATTGTGGTGCTGGGCAGCAAATTGGTTTTGCGCTTGGTCGAAAAATGGCCAGTGATCATTCATTTGGGTGCTGCCGTTTTGGCCTTTACCGCGGCCCAAATGATCATCAATGAAAAACTCTTAGATCCCATTTTTGATGGCGGCGAAACCATCAATCTTTTAGCCCGTGGCGCAACTTATGTTATGGCCATTGCGGGTGTTTTGGGCTTGGGCTGGTGGGCCACTAGAAGACAGGAGAGCTCTGGAACTGAAACTCAATCGATTTAACAACTTTTTTAACAGGAGAAAAATATGGAAACATTCATTGTTTACCTAGACGACAAGCATTATGCACTCCAACAAATTGTTCCCATGCTGCCTGCCAAGGGCTCTGAAAATGGCGCAGCAAATTGGATTTTGATTGGGTGTCCGCCAAGACTCAACCGCCATACAGGCCGTTGGTTAACACATTCAGCGCAAAAGAAATGGCGTCAAGAATGGACGCGAGAAGCAACTGACGAATTGCTCAACATGCTCCAAGATTTGGGCAACACAGTTTCAGTGCGAACCGCGGAAGGACCCCTTGCGGAGTTCACCAAGCAAGTCAAAGGCGAGGTGGGTGTTGCCAGAGTGGTCGATGCACGCAGGCCAAAGTTGTCGGTGAATCTGCCGCCTGTGACTTCAGATCAGCCACAAGAGAAGCCCAGCAACTGGACCTTGCCGGGCGGTGTCTTGGCCATGAGTGCTGTCATCGTGATGGCCAGCGAATAAAAAACTGTTGCCACAATAAATAGGCCTTCCAGTGATGAGCTGGAAGGCCTTTTGTTTGCGCTGTATGTTGGCAGCGCATGTCGACTCTCAAATTACATCGTATCGATGAAGCTGCGCAGTTTGTCGCTTCTGCTTGGGTGCTTCAGTTTGCGCAGTGCTTTGGCTTCGATCTGACGAATGCGCTCGCGCGTCACATCAAATTGTTTGCCCACTTCTTCTAGGGTGTGGTCGGTTGACATTTCAATGCCAAAACGCATGCGCAACACTTTGGCTTCGCGGGGTGTGAGGCTGTCTAAGATGTCTTTGACCACATCGCGCAATCCGGCTTGCATGGCCGCATCGATAGGCGCTGTGTTGGCGCTGTCTTCGATGAAATCGCCCAAATGGCTGTCATCGTCGTCACCGATCGGTGTTTCCATAGAGATAGGCTCTTTGGCAATCTTCATGATCTTGCGAATCTTGTCTTCCGGAATTTCCATCTTCTCGGCCAAGATGCTGGCATCGGGCTCAAAGCCAAACTCCTGCAAGTGCTGGCGAGAAATACGGTTCATCTTGTTGATCGTCTCGATCATGTGAACTGGAATTCGGATGGTGCGGGCCTGATCGGCAATCGAGCGGGTAATGGCCTGACGAATCCACCAAGTGGCATAAGTGGAGAACTTATAACCACGGCGGTATTCGAACTTGTCCACGGCCTTCATCAAGCCGATGTTGCCTTCTTGAATCAAATCGAGGAACTGTAAACCACGGTTGGTGTATTTTTTGGCAATTGAAATGACCAAACGCAAGTTGGCTTCGATCATCTCTTTCTTGGCATGACGCGAAGAGCGCTCGCCTGCATTCATTCGTTTGTTGATGTCTTTGAGTTCATCCAAAGGCACCACCACGCGCGATTGCAAGTCAGTGAGCTTTTGCTGCAAGTCTTGAATGGGCGGAATGTTGCGGCCCATGACCGTACTCCAGGGCTTGCCGGCAGCAGCTTGTTTTTCGATCCATTTCAAATCGAGCAAGTGTGACTTAATTCGTTGGTTGTTTTTGTCGCGACCACTGAAGTCGGCAATGAACAAATCTTGGGGGTAGCCACATTTGTCCACAATGATGCGGCGCATTTCGCGTTCTTTTTTGCGCACATCGTCCACATGACCGCGCACCATGTCGCACAGCTTTTCAATGGTTTTGGCCGTGAATCGAATGGTCATCAATTCTTCAGACAACGCGAATTGCGCCTTTTGATAGGCGGGTGTGCCCCAGCCTTCTTTTTCATAGATCTTGTGAACTTGTTCGAACAGCTCGGTGATGCGGTCGAATCGCTCTAAGGCTTGGTTCTTCAACTCTTCCAATTTTTTGGTCAGAGCTTTGGAGCCACCTTTGCCATCGTCGTCATCTGACTCATCGAATTCATCGAAGTCTTCTTCAGCCACATAGTCATCGGCTTCATTGATGTTGGAAAAACCATCTACGACCGTGGAGATGACGATTTTGCCTGAGCGAATTTCACCCGCAAGGCGAAGAATCTCAGCGATGGTGGCCGGCGATGCGCTGATTGCGGTCATCATGTTCATCAAGCCGCCTTCAATGCGCTTGGCAATTTCAATTTCGCCCTCGCGTGTCAGCAACTCAACGGTACCCATTTCGCGCATGTACATGCGAACGGGATCTGTGGTTCGGCCGAACTCGCTGTCTACAGTGGACAGCGCAGCCTCGGCAGCTTCTTCAGCTTCTTCTTCGGTTGAGCCTGTTGGGGCGTTGTCAGTGATGATCAAAGATTCGGCATCGGGTGTTTGCTCGTATACGGCAACGCCCAAGTCGTTCAAGGTGGCAATGACCACTTCCATTGTTTCAGCGTCGACCAGCTTGTCTGGCAAGTGGTCTGAAATTTCACCGTGTGTGAGATAGCCACGCGTTTTGCCCAACTTGATCAAAGCCTTGAGGCGTTGACGGCGCTTGGCCATGTCCTCTTCGGACAAGACAGTTTCGTCTAAGCCAAACTCTTTCATCAAGGCGCGTTCTTTGGCCTTGCTGATCTTCATTCGAAGGGGTTTGACTTTTTCCGTAGATTCCGGAACAGGTTCGCCGACCAAGTCTTCTTCGATGTCACTCATGTCTTCAAGAATGGGTGCTGTATCTGCCTTGGACTTTCGGCCGCGCTTGGCGCCTTCTGTCAGGGTTGCAGGCAAGGGTGCCGTTGTTTTGCTTGGCTTGACCGCAGGTACTTTGACCGCTGGTGTGACGCCCTTTTTATCGGCAACTTTGGCGACTGGCTTTGCAGCAGGCTTAACAGCTGATTTGACGGCGGGTTTAATGGCCGGTTTAGCGGCAGTTTTAACCACTGGCTTCGCGGAAGGCTTGGCTAGGGGCTTGGCGACAATTTTGGAGCTAGCTTTGTTGGCTACTGGCTTGACAGCTTTGACCGGCACTTTAGACGGTGTTTTTGCAGGTGCTTTAGTGGGTACTTTAGCGGCGATTATTTTTTTGGATGCGGGCACTGAACTGACTTTCTTGACCGGTGCGGCAGCTTTGGCAACAGGTTTTGCAACTGTTTTGGCAACTGCTTTGACCACTGCTTTGACAGCGGGCTTGGCAGGCTTTTTTGCAGGTGCTTTCACGGGTGCTTTGGCTTTGGCTTTGACCGGACTTGTTTTGGCCGTTGCTTTTGGGGCAGGTTTTGCCACTGGTTTGCCTGCCGATTTAACGACGGGCTTGGCAACGGGTTTGGCAACTTTGACTGCGCCAGACTTGGCTTGTGCTTTAACGGGCTTCTTCGGTTTTTGAGTGGGCATGATGGACCTCAATACTTCAAACTGACTTGGAAACAAACGCTGCGCCACAAACTTCTGGCGCGAGAGGAAATGCAAACAAACACCTGAGGGCAGGTGGCTTGATTTGCAAGGGCAATTGGGCAAGATGGATGGGCGAACATTTGGAATGCAGTCCTTGCGGGGATGTGGCCGTTCCCATGAAGGGAGGTGCGCTGAGGCGGTGGCCGGGTCCGGAGGTGCTGCTGTCGCTCTTGCCTGAAAAGTGGATTATACCCAAACAAGGGTGAAAAGTCTAAATAATTTCAGTGCTCATGAGGGTTCGTCTGCGTTGATGCAGATCGCGCCATTTTTGAAAGGCTTCGGGACTTTGAATACTTTCAGCCTCTTTGAGCGCTTGCGTTTCAAGCCCTTTCAGGCGGTCAATCAACATCAGGTTGAGCAGCAGTCTGAGCTCTTTGCGGGCTTCTCCAGGCTCCCCTTCCGTGTTGACTTCGGGTGAATTGGGCTTGTGTGAGGCCATCAATTTTTCAGCCAAAGTCGCGAACGCAAGTTGACTGAGTTCCAACTGCAAGGCGCCCCAAGCCAAAGGGCCATGGTCATGAAATTGGCTTTCAATCCAACGCATAAGCTCACCATGTTGTTCGGGCAAATCGCACAACAAGCCATGGTCTTCTGCAGATAAGCCGTCCCATAAGGCCATATTGGTGAGAAGAAGCCTGACAGCATGGTCAGATCGGTTTGCAGGTTGAACCCGTGGCCCTAGTGAATCCATTTGCGTGGCACCCATCCCGCCCACCAAGCGCCATTTGCCTTGAGGATCTTGCTGCCATGTTTTGCCATCGGGTCTGGTCCGCGCTTTTTTCGGTTCTGCAAGTAGGACAGGGGCAGAAGAAACTGTGTAGCGCGGATTGCTTCGAGCCGATGCGACATCGGCTTGTTGGAGCCATAGACCGGCCAACTCCGAAGCTTCAAGCTGAATCAACTGGGCTAATTCTGAGAGCAACTGGCGTTTCAAGGCGCCGTCGGGGAGGGCACGCCAAAGTGGGCTGGCATTGCTTGAAAGATGCGCTCGGCCTTCTGCCGATTGCAAATCGCAAGCCTCTGAGGCGACTTCGATTAAAAACTTTGACAGTGGCGTGGCCATAGCCACACACGCAGAAAAAGCCTCAGAGCCTTTTTCACGAATGAAACTGTCGGGGTCGTGCTCTTCGGGCAAGAACAAGAATTTAATATTTCTAACGTCTGTTGCATAAATCAGAGCGCCATCAAGGGCTTTGCGAGCAGCTCGGCGACCTGCGGCATCACCGTCAAAACTGAACACCACTGAATCTGTAAATCTAAAAAGCTTTTGAACGTGGTCTGGCGTGCAGGCTGTTCCTAAAGTAGCGACCGCATTGGGAAAGCCCCATTGGGCCAAGGCCACCACATCCATGTAGCCCTCAGTGACCAAGACATAGCCTGCATCGTGAATGCTGTCGCGCGCCTCAAACAGGCCATACAGCTCGCGACCTTTGTGAAACACCGGCGTTTCGGGTGAATTCAAATATTTGGGTGTGCCATCACCCATGACGCGTCCGCCAAAACCGATGCACTCACCTTTGATGTTTCGAATCGGAAACATGACGCGGTCTCTGAATCGATCGTATCGCTTGTCATCTTCCTCATTCACGATGACCAAGCCGCTCTCGGCCAAAAGTGGATCGTCGTATTCAGGAAACACACTTGCCAAGCTGCGCCAACCTTCAGGTGAGTAACCCAAGCCAAATCGTTTTGCAATTTGCCCGGATAAGCCGCGTCCTTTCAAGTAAGCCACAGCCTTCGGTGCATTTTTCAAATGTTGCTGATAAGCGCTGGCCGCTTTTTCCAACATATCACTTAGGCTGGCATGTTTTTGTTTTTGAGCGGCGGCGATGGCCCTGTCTTGCGGTGAAAGGTCTTCCTCAGGCACAGTCATGCCCGCCTGCTGTGCCAAATCTTTGACCGCTTCTATGAAGCTCATGCCTGCATGGTCCATGAGAAAGCCAATGGCATTGCCATTTTTTCCACAGCCGAAGCAATGAAAAAATTGTTTGGTGGGGCTGACTGTGAAACTGGGGGATTTTTCGCCGTGAAAGGGGCAAAGTCCCATGAAATTTGCGCCGCCTTTTTTTAGCTGGACGAAGCGGCCAACGACCTCCACCACATCCACACGGGATAGGAGTTCTTGGATGAAAGACTGAGGAATGGCCACGCCTGTATTTTCGCCCAAGTTGGGGTCACATTGCGCAAAAAAAAGCCCCGCATTGCAGGGCTTTGTATCGAATTCTGAAAAATCAGGCGGCCTTCTTTTTTGCCTTGGGCTTTTTCTTTTTAGCGGCCTTTTTGCTGGCTTTAGGTGCGTCAGCTGCAGGTTTGGCTGCGGGGGCAGCAGCAGGCGCTGCGGCTGGGGGGGCTGGCGCTGCGGCTGGCGCTGCTGGAACAACAGGGGCTGTAGGTGCTGCAGTTTGAGCCATAGAGGCTAGAGCAGAAATGCCCAACGCGCCAGCAAGTATGATTTTGTACATGTAGTTTCCTTTTTTGAAGACAGCTTAAGGATACAACGAATGAGGCGGCCAACTGGCTGACTTCAATCAATATTCAGGGTGTGCACGCCAAACTTGCCTGACTTTTTGTCGGCAAAATAATGCTTCAAAGTTTGTTGCACAGTTCTAAAGGCCAAGTCGTCCCAAGGAATTTCTGTTTCAGAAAACATTCTGGCCTCTTGAGTTTCAAAACCAGGATCGAACTGCTCATTCTTCAACTCGGCCAAGAAGTAGAGATGGACCTGACCCACACGGGGCACGCTCATCACTGTAAAAAGAGAGCCTATTTTGAAATTTGCACCAGCTTCTTCGGAAGTTTCACGCGCGGCGCCTTCTGAAGTAGATTCACCCAACTCCATGAAGCCAGCTGGAAGTGTCCATTTGCCTTTGCGGGGCTCGATGTTTCGCTTGCAAAGCAACACACGTTCGCCAAAGTAAGGAACCGTGCCTACGACATTGAGGGGATTTTCGTAATGCACCAAATGACATTCAGTGCAGATGGCGCGTAGCTTGGTGTCGCCGTCGTCGGGAAGTCGATACAATACCGCCGAGCCACAAGCTCGGCAGTGTTTAATCAGCTGTCTTTGATAGCTCAAGCCTTTTTCGCAGGTGCTTTGGCGGCTGGCGCTTTGGCATGTTTTTCGATCAATGCGCGGGCTGTGTCGATCAACTTGCGTCCGTCGAAGCCACGCTTGTTCATGTCCTCAATCCATTCCACTTCGAGTGCACGAGATTTGCGTCGAAATTCTTGGGCTTCTGCAGGGCCAACCGTGAAGATGGCATTGTTTCGATCGCTGGCTGTTTTGCGGCCTGACACATCGCCGTCTTGTTGAACTTTGCCCAACCAACCTGAAGTTTCCAGACCACTGTTGTTGTCAATGATCTTTTTAAGATCGGCCGGCAGTGAGTTGTATTTGGCCTTGTTCATGGCCATCACAAAGGTGGTGGTGTACAAACATCCGCCAGCGGGATCAAACTCGGCGTGGAACTTGGTGAGTTCGTTGACCTTCACGGCAGGCACGACTTCCCAAGGAATGACGGCGCCATTGATGGTGCCTTTAGACAGCGCATCGGGAATGCCAGGCAAAGGCATGCCAACAGGAATGGCACCCAGAGCCCCCATCAATTTGGTGACTTGACGGGTTGGGGCGCGCATTTTCAAGCCCTTCATGTCAGCCACACTTTTCACAGCTTTGTCCACCGTGTGAATGACGCCAGGGCCGTGAACTTGCAAGGCAATTAGCTGAGTGTCCTTGAATTCATCGGGTGCCATGGTTTGGACATATTCCCAATAAGCTTTGGATGTGGCTTCTGCATTGTTCATCATGAATGGCAGCTCAAACACTTCCACCCTCGGAAAGCGCCCTGCGGTGTTGCCAGGCAAAGTCCAAACCACGTCGACCACGCCATCACGTACTTGGTCGTACAACTGCACAGGCGTGCCACCCAATTGCATGGCAGGATAGGCTTCAAACTTGATGCGGCCACCAGATTCTTGTTCGACCTTGTTCATCCATGCTTTGTGCATGTTCAGCCACACATTGGACTGCGGTGCCATGAAAGTGTGAAACTTCAGAGTGACAGTTTGTTGGGCAAAAGCTGTGATGGCTGGCGCCGCAATGGCGGCAGCAGCACCTGACTTTAAGAGGGCTCGACGTTTGATCATGGATGTCTCCAAATAATGATGTTTGAATGTTAACGGATCAAAGCCTCGAAAACAGGCTTTGCATCAGGCAACGTATTGAATCAACCACAGGGAAATCCCGGGGAAGAACAACAGGAGAGTGGTTCTGATGGTGTCGCTGATGAGGAAGGGCATCACGCCCTTGTAACTCTCAGAAATGGGCACATCTTTGGCCATGCTGTTCACAACGTAAACGTTCAAGCCGACCGGCGGTGCCAACATGCCAAACCCCACAGTCATGAGCACCATGATGCCAAACCAAATGGCGGTCGGCTCCTTGGCCATGCCAAAGTCGAGACCCATGATCATGGGGAAGAAAATGGGGATGGTGAGCAAAATCATGCTGAGCTCATCCATGACAGCGCCCAACACCACATAAAACAGCAAGATGGCCGTCACAACCATCAAGGGTGCAAGACCCCATCCGCCAACCACTTCGGCCAACTGATTCGGTACTTGGGTTAACGCCAATGAAGAGTTCATGACATCGGCGCCAATGAAAATCATGAAAATCATGGCCGAGCTTTCAGCCGTTGCATAAAAGCACAGCTTGAATTTGGCCCAAGTGATTTCTCGCTTCAGCAAGGCCGCTACAAAGGTGGATGCGGCGCCCACACCGGCACCTTCAGTGGGTGTGAAGAAACCACCGTAGATGCCGCCAAACACAATGACAAAAATGGACGCAATGGGCAAAATACCCGCGAGGGCGGCCAAAGAGAATTTCTCAATGTCGTCACCTACTTCTGGCGCTTGTCCTGGAACCACACGCACATAGATGGCGATGGCAATCATGTAGCCCAACATGGCAATGAGGCCGGGCACCATGGCGGCTGCAAACAGCTTGGCAATATTCTGCTCAGTCAAGATGGCGTAAATCACCAAGGGAACGGACGGCGGAATCAAAATGCCCAAGGTGCCACCTGCTGCCAAAGTGCCTGTCGACAAACGACCTGAGTAGCCATGGCGTTTCATCTCAGGCAGCGCAACGCCCGTGATGGTGGCAGCCGTGGCCACCGAAGAGCCGCAGATGGAGCCAAAGGCGGCACTGGCCAGAACAGCGGCCATGGCCAATCCGCCTTTAAAACGCCCCATGACGCTGGCAGCAAATTGAAACAAGGCCTTGCTGATGCCGCCTTGGGTTGCAAAGTGGCCCATCAAAATAAACAAGGGAATGACTGACAGGTCATAACTTGCAAATCGCGCGAAGGCCAAGTTGTTGAGAAAGCTCGAGTAAGGGCCCCAGCCCGTTTGAATCAGATAACCCAGGGTTCCTGCTGAAAACATAGAGACAGCGATGGGAACTCGGATGGCCATGAGAACCAGCATGGCACCAAAAATAATCAAACACAGTGTGAGTGCGCTCATGCTGATGCGCCTTCGGAGTTCGTGAACTTGTCACCCATCAAGGCTTGCGTCAAAGCAATGGCGGCGCTCAGTGCCAACGGGGGCGTCATGGCGGCATACACAATCCATTCGGGGAAGCCCAACATCATGGAGCCAGATTGGGAAACCCATGCGTTCATACCGCCCAAGTAGGTTCGCCAAGTGAGCAATGCAAATGCGGCGGCCATGAACAAAGCGCCCAGTCTGTCGAGTTGGGTGATGGTGGCTTCAGTGGCCTTGGCTGTGAAAAAGTCAACAATGATGTTGGCTTTTTTGAACTGGCACATGGGCATGAACAAAGCGATGGCTGCCCCTGTGGCCACACCGGTCAACTCAAAGTCACCCACGATGGTCTGACCTGTTGTGTTGCGACCGATCAGGCTGTAGCAAGTCATCAAGGTGATGAAGGTTAGCAACGCCCCCGATAAGATGCTGCAGAGCTTGGCCAGCAATTCGAGTATTTTCAATGTGGGCTCCAAAAAAGGGGATGGCTCCCCTTTGTATCTTGTGTTTATTTGGCAGGATCGACTTTGACGGTCAAAGTACCTATGCCAGCAACGCGGCCAACCAATGTATCACCTGCCACCACGGCTGCTACGCCTTCAGGGGTGCCTGTGTAAATCAAATCGCCTGGTTGCAACTCCCATGCGGCTGACAAATGTTCAATGGTTTCCGCCACATTCCAAATGAGCTTGGCAACACTGCTGGTTTGACGCATGGCACCATTGACCAAGAGATCTATTTCAGCATGGTTCACATCGCCAGCCTTCTCAATGGGCGTGATGGGGCCAATGGGTGCTGAGTGATCAAATGCCTTGCCGATACACCATGGGCGACCTTGCTTTTTCATTTCGTTTTGCAAATCACGGCGTGTCATGTCAAGGCCCACGGCATAACCAAAGATATGTTTTTCTGCATCTGCGGCTTTGATGTTGCGACCACCCGTTCCGATGGCCACAACCAGTTCAATTTCGTGGTGGAAATTTTGTGTCAAGCTAGGATAGGGCATATGGCCTGTCTCGCCCTCGTTCACAACCACCAACGAGTCTGTCGGCTTTAAAAAGAAGAAGGGAGGCTCGCGGCCAGTGAAACCCATTTCTTTGGCATGTTCTTCGTAATTGCGGCCGACGCAATAAATGCGGCGTGCGGGGAATCGATCAGCACGGCCCAAGACCGGTACGGAAACCACGGGGGCGGGAGAGAAAACAAAGCTCATAACAACCTTTCGTTTAAAAACAATTAACACGCTCAAATTCAGTTTTGATAAGTATACTTATTAATTAACGAATCTTTCGCAAACCTTTGATGATAATCCTATGAACAAGAGCTTTGATTTTGCAAAGGCGCCAGGCCATTTGGTGCGCCGTGCACAACAAATTGCGGTGGCCTTGTTCATGGCTGAATTGGCTGCAGAAGATGTCACACCCGTTCAATTTGCGATTTTGAATGCTGTGATGGACACCCCTGGCATTGATCAAATCACTTTGGCAGGACGCGTTGCCTTTGATGCGGCGACATCTGGCTCGGTGATCGGCCGCTTGGAAAGCAAAGGGTGGATCAAGCGAGAACCGCATGAAATCGATCGTCGAAGGAAGCTTTTGTGGTTGACCCCAGCGGGCCAATCGGCCACGCTCCAAATGAAAACAGCGGTGGAGCGTGTTCAAGAAAACTTTCTCAAACCCCTAAGCCCTGAAGAGTCCGAACATCTGGCAGCATTGCTTTCCAAGCTGGTGACAGGCCACGAGCAAAAGATTTCTTGAATTTGGAAGGCTTGCTTTTTCAAGCAGATTCAATGGCGGATGGAAGCCAGATGCCTGTTAGCTTTTGTAGGTGAGTACAAAATGTTCAACCACTGGCGGTGCAGCAAAGAACGGCCCAACGATGGCGCGCCACTCAGTGAACGAAGCTGACTCTCTGAAGCCAATGGTGTGATCTTCCAGGGTGTCCCAGAAAATTTGCAAAATAAATCGATCGGGGCTTTCAATGCCTTTATTGACCTTGGCACCCTGAAAGCCCTTGGCCCCAGAGATCACGGTTTGAAGGCCGCGCGCAATAGCCTCTTCAAACTCAGCTTGCTGGCCGGGCTTGATGCGAATGTCTGCAAGTTCAAGAATCATGGTGGTCCTCGTTTTTAAAAATGAAGTTTTGAAATTAAGTTCGGCGCTGTTTGGCAACCCACAATACAAGCGCCACAAAAGTCAAGCTCACAATGCTCAAGGCAAAACTGCCGGCGGCCCAAAAAGTACTGACCTCTGGGCGACTGTTCAAGGGGCCCAAACCATGATACGCCCAAACATATGCGCCCCAAAGACCAACGCCCCACAACATGACGCTGTAAATGATCAAAGGCAGAAGGGTCATTTTGTAACACCGCAATATAAACACACACACGGCTTGAAATGCGTCAACCAAATGATGAAGCGCAACCCATCCCAGCACAGAAGCCGCAGCCAGGATGACCGCCGTATCGGTTGAGAATAAGCTGGCTAACGCATCCTTGCCAATAGCTAACGCGCTGCTCAGTGTCAAGGCCAGTGCCAAAGTTAACTTCAGCCCAGTGTGGGCGGCATCTTCTGCATGACGCGGTTCGTTGGCCCCAATCCAAAAGCCAACCCGTGCACTGCAAGCGATGCCAAGCGCCAATGGCACCATGTACAACAGAGTGGCAATGCTCGTTGCAATTTGGTGGCTGGCTGATGCCACGACACCTTGTCTAGATATGAACAAGGCCATCATGGTGAAGGAAGTGACTTCCACCATCAAAGACAATGCAGCAGGAATTCCCAAGTGCAAAAAAGCGCGGATCATTTTCCAGTTAGGTGCTTCCAAGGGCTTCCATATTTTGAATTCTTGGTAAACCTTTTGGCAGCGCAAAAAATAAAGGCCCATGAGCATGAGCCATGTGTTTACCACCAAAGTTGCCCAGGCACAGCCCACAAGGCCTTGCGCCTCCAAACCCAAGCCGCCAAAAGTGAACCAAATTGAAAGAGGAATTTTGATGCCCAAAGATGCAATTTGAAGTGCCGTGACCCAGAGCGGCATACCCAAACTCTGGTTAATTGTTGAATACATTCGAAACAGCAGGGAAGGGCCTACCGCAATGGCCAAAACCTGCAGGTAAGCTCGTACATCATTTTGTAAAACTTCAGGCACGCCAGTGGCATTCAGCCAAGGATCAGGAAAGAGCAGGATCAGGCTACCCAAGACGATGACGGCAAGGCACAAGTACAACGCCTGCCGCACCGATTGACCCAACGCCACATGAGACCCAGCGCCGCGAAGCTCTGCCCAGACCGGAAGCAGCGCGGTGATCAAGCCATTCAAGGCCACATAGATGCTGACGTAAATGGCGGAGCCCACCGATAAAGCCGCGAGTGCAGAGGCGTCGTAGCGGCCTGCAATGAAGGTGTCGGCAACACCAAAAGCCATCACAGCCAGTTGCCCCACTAAAACCGTACCGGCGTGACGAAGGATGGTGGGCGCTTCAAACATGCCGCAACTCGCGCTCAGGGTTTGGCAGTGATAGAGATCGACAGGGCTCTGAACAAGACGATGTCTTCGTTGTTGTCTGAGGGGCGACGCACTGTGGCGTGTTGTGTCCAGGCGCTGGCATCAACCTCTTGGGTGAATGCCGCAAGGGCTTGTGTGTCGACAATGAGCCAAGCACATTGGCTTGCATTTGAAGCTGTGCTTTCAGTTCGGGTTGCAACAGGAAGCAGTTTGAGATTGCCATGAAATTGAAAAGCTGCGCCTTGCGCCTTGGTCAATCCAAAGTAATGAACACAGTCTGTCGCGCCCATCATGCTGCGAACTTTGTTAACAAGGGGGGCATAGCTTCTGCCGAAATCTAGCAAAGGCAACCAAAGCGTCATGACCAAAAGCCAACACAAGATGGCCCCACTGGCAGGCAGCACCATGCTCTTCCACAGTGCCGAGCGATGTCTACCGGCGCGCCATCTGACAAGGCCAGCCCAGGCCAGTGTTGCCAAGCTTGCCAAGATGAATGCAGTGAGGGAGAACTGAAGCACAAAACCTGGCGCAAGTCGTGCCACATTGATGGCAGGCTGAGCAGGAAAACCTGTTTGCATTGACAGCCAGACAGTCCAAATGATGAGTGCACCCACGCTGAAAAAGAGCAAGGTAAACCAATCAATGAAAGCACTGAGGCTGCGTTTCAAAGTGGGCAAAGAAAATGCGGCCAGCGTGGCCAATGCAGGCAAACTGATGAGCAGCGCACGATCACTTAAGCCGGACATCCATGTGGTGGCAATGCCCACAAGCATGAACCAAAGAGGCAGCGACAAATGGGGATTGGCTGAAATACTTTTGAGTTGATAGCGCCAACGCCAAAGCGTCCAAAGCGCCAAGGGCCAAGCAGGCCAAGTGAACCACAAAAGCAAACGCGCCATGGCCTGGATTTCAAACAAATGAGACGAGGCAACCCGCCAACGCCACAAGTCCAAGCCACTGGAGATCGCAGCGGTAGCAAGGCAGAAGATCAAGACCCAAGCAACATCGACTTTTCTAACGCGCAGAGATTGCGGCTGGCCCGTATCCAACGCGATGACCATGGCGCCGCCTGCCCCCAAAATCATCGCCAAAGCAGGTGCGCCTGAAAGAGCCAAACCCATAATGGCGAGGGCCGCGCAAAACAGCGATGTCATTCTTTTGCGAGCCAAGTTGGCCAACGCAAAAAAGAGAAGCGCAGAAAAAGAAAGTTGAGCGAGTGCGGGGGTGGCCTCGTGAGAAAGTCTGGCCAAGCCCAAGCAGGCAAGCAAGGCAAGCAAACCACCATCGGCAATAGCCCGCGCATAGTCTGCAGGTTTGGCTTCGCCGCCAAAGGCAAAGCTCACGGGTTGAGCCGCCGGTGTTCGTGCAAGGGCGTAAACCGCGTACCAAGTGGCAGCCAGTGTGAGGCCCAACAAGGCAATAAAGGGCAATTGAGCGGCAGTGTCGAGAGGCAGGCCCTTGGGCGCCAATTGAATGGCCCATGCACCCAGCCAATAAGGCAAAAGGGCCGCACCTCTGTCTGTTTGCCCAAGCAGTGTGGGCTTTAACCACGCCACATTGTCTGAACCGAACGATTGCGCCAAATTGAACATGAAGCCAAAGGCTTCCATGTCATCGGCTTTCCAAGGCGTGCGGCCCATAAAGCCTGGTAAAACATAAGCCAAGCACAGCGCCCAGACAATACAGCGCGGCAAACGCCTGACGGCACTTTGCGCCACGATGGCAGGGTTGGCAGAGGTATCTGATGGGTAGGAATTCACAGTTCAGACAATAGCAGAGTCAGGTTCAAATTCACAAGTATGGGCTGAGGCAAAAAACAAGGGCAGGCCGGTTGTCCGGACTGCCCTTCGATGGTCACGAAGTGACGCGATGGGAAGATTACTTGGTAGTGGACGTTTTGCCAAACCGGTTGCGGAACCTCTCAACGCGACCACCCATGTTGTCCACAGATTTTTGGGTACCTGTGTAGAAGGGATGTGATTCGCTGGATGTATCGAGTTTGAACAAAGGCAGCTCGCGGCCGTCGTCCATTTTCACCATCTCTTTGGCATTGACGCAAGAACGTGTGACGAACTTGAAGCCGTTAGACAAGTCCAAGAAGC
>Ga0214919_10000221_pt1 | contig 97354 bp, 76 predicted proteins | sample LL1503_MetaG_FD_177994 | JGI IMG/M metagenome (GOLD analysis project Ga0214919, IMG submission 177994) | Freshwater microbial communities from Lake Lanier, Atlanta, Georgia, United States - LL-1503 | ecosystem: Environmental > Aquatic > Freshwater > Lake | place: USA: Georgia | collected...
CCTGCTCCTGCTGCTCCTGCTCCTGCTGCTCCTGCTCCTGCTGCTCTTGCTGCTCCTGCTCCTGCTCCTGCTGCTGCTGCTGCTGCTGCTGCTCCTGCTCCTGCTGCTCGCGTCGATCCGGTTGTATCCCCGACCGGCGCTCTGCAAGGTAATATGCATTATAACCCAAATGGTTTACCCGCACCACATTTTCGAATTAGTGAAAGTCAGTTAGATCCCACTTCCCAATATATGAATTTGATAGAATTGGAAGAACAAAATGTATTGGATAGTTTGAAGGCAGATACAGGCAATTTTGCATTTAACATACTCGGTTCTTTTTATGTGATAACAGCACATGATTTGGTTAGTATAATGAACAACCCAGACGCTATCAAGTACGAGTGTAGAGATATACATGATTTTTCGAGTAGCGGGTTGAATGATATTTCAAGAAGTGCTATGAAAGCTGTTCCGTATTTATCTATCAGCTTTTTCACCCAAATACAGGGCCTGGTATCATTTTTTGATTTATGGCATATTATTTTTTCACAGCAACAGCCAAAACCACGAGCATATGAACTTGTAGAAACGCAACGCGGCCCCATGGTAAGCACGGCCTCTCATAATTTCTTATTTGGTTCTGGAGCGGCAGGCGAACGAGCGGTTTCGGCGGCGCATTGCCAGGCTGGCCAACCACTTACACCCGTGTATGAATTTCGTATATTACCGATAATCACGCAGTCGAGAGCGGTGACCACATTACAACGTGTTGTAAGGGGTCATCAGTCGCGAAGAAGAAACCGTAGACGCCGATCGGCTTCGCCACGGCGATCGAGTACGCCACGGCGTGTTAAAGAGAGAAGCCGATCGAGTACGCCACGCCGATCGGCTTCGCCACGGCGATCGAGTACGCCACGGCGTGTTAAAGAGAGAAGCCGATCGAGTACGCCACGCCGATCGGCTGCGCCACGCCGATCGGCTTCGCCCGATGATAATTTTGAAGATATACGCCGTGATGGCGGCGGTAAAAAATGGAAACGCCGTATTCATATTTAATATTTTTATTTCAGCCATTCCTTTGTTATGACTGCATTAACACTTTCCAATGCGCCTTCAACCCAACCATGATTACGACTTACCGCTTCACCGACTACCGCTACACCGGAGCAAGGATTTTGAACCATGTGGATGAAATCATTCCGACTAATGCATTCGCCTAAGATAAGTGGATCATAATAATGGGTACCTTCTGACCAGTAATAAGACTTGATTGCTATAATATGAAGGTTGGCTTCAGTAATTCCGAGAGATTCTTCTACCCACTTTGAAAACGCATTGCAATTAGTGGGCGTATTTTCCAAATACCCCTTCAGTGATGTGGCGTGAGAGTTATCCGTGTATGCGATCATATATACACCCTTGTCGGGGTTCATAGGAATAAGTTTTTGAATACGAGTAGAAACAACAGTAAATGTTTTGACGTGGGTTTTCACGAGTTCGCTGGATTTTTTATCGAATTTGGCATACACCATTAAAAATGGTTGTCCGTGTATTTGATCATATATGCGGGTGTTACATAACTTATTTGTAGAATGCAGAGTGTGCAATATTTTTTTTACACCAGAAATAGTTGTTGCAACTACTATTTTATTACAGTAAAATGGTTTATCGGAACACTCCCGATTGTCTATGGAATCATTCCCCAGCAGACCCAAAATTTCAAGTTAGTTTCACTGTGCCCAGGCATCGAGTATGTATTCAACAAGCTCGATGATTTCATCACCGGCGCCAAACAAGCTCTTACTGAAAGAATGTAACGAGAAACACTCGATGCAAGAAAAGTAAAATACAATGTATATAGTTTGTGGTATAGCGTCAAACCACTTTTTTTCTTATACAAACTATATTTTTGAAAAACTTCTATAAATATATATTAAAACAAATCCACAGTGTAAAAAAAACCTCTTGTTATTATATATTGAATTTATTGAATTGTATGATTTCAAAAAAAAGGGGAGGAACTTTAAAACGCCGTTCCATTTGTCCTACCAAAAAAAAAATGGAGGAATGCAGTTCGGATGAAAATTGCAGTTGGAACCGCATTAAATCGAAATGTTATAAAAAATCCAAAAGACAACGAAAGAGTAATGAAAATACACTTTCGGGTAGATATGTTCGATCGATATGTCCCACCAAAAAAAATTTCAAAGAGTGTGATTTAGATGATTTATGCCAATGGAACCGGGCAAAAGAAAAATGTTATAAAAAATTTGTACCTGGAAACATGTTAACATATATTATTCACGGATTTTATAGAACTTTTGAAAATAGCACCGATTTAGAACGGTTTACAGACTTGCTTGATTATTATTATTTAATTTATTATGTAATTGACGAAGAAAATAACCAGATTTCAGTAGATGACCAAATTTTTAATATATTTAATTTAACAATTATTCCGAAACAGTATCGTTTAGATCGATTGCGAAAAATGCCAATTTTTTTTAAAGAACATGGCATTCCGTTTGAAATACGCCAACCAAATCAGATGCAACCCGATACTCCACGTAGAGCGTATTATAAAAAATATAACCAGAAAAATCCATTTTTATTACCGAATAAAGAATTATTTCAAATAGCGTTTAACGAACCCGACCAGTTCACAAACTATACGCAAATAACATCAAACACGTCGTTTGAATGTTTTATACAAAGCCTATTTTCATTAGGTTTACGAGATCCAAAACAAGGAAAAAAAGATGTTGTAAAAATACAAAAAAACAAATTTAAAGGAGTTAAATTTGAGGAAGCTGCAAAATATTTTGAAACAAGTTTTGGATTACATCCTGGACAAATAAAATATGAAGAAACGGAGTTTGAATGTGACAGTTGTATGGACGTTTTTTTTGACAATTTGTTAGAAAATAATTGCGCTACTATTATCAGTTTATTAATTTATAGAATGAATGATTCTACCACTTTTGGACACTTCATGATCGTTTATAAATTGAATGACGAATTAGTTTTCTTCGATCCGCAATTAAATGCTCATTATGAAAACAGTTCACGCCTACAAGATGATTTTAATGCTGAAGGTCAGGAAATTTCGTTTTATGGTTATTTTAAAACGAATAATATAACGCAACCCGTTGAATTGAAAAATAATTCATGTCCCATTAATTTTTATCGCGGTGGTTATAATAATGGAGGCAAACGAAACCAAAAATTTACAAAACGGAGATAAATTTTTATTTATGTTTATTCAGCCATTCCTTTGTTATGACTGCATTAACACTTTCCAATGCGCCTTCAACCCAACCCTGATTACGACTTACCGCTTCACCGACTACCGCTACACCGGAGCAAGGATTTTGAACCATGTGGATGAAATCATTCCGACTAATGCATTCGCCTAAGATAAGTGGATCATAATAAAGCGCTATTTAAAAAATTTAAAAATACGGCGTTCGCGTCAAGACAAAAGAGGATCTAAAAATCGCAGGGTTTCACAAAAAAGACGAAATAGATCGCGTTCTAATTGTTTGTTTAAAATATTCAGTTAAATAAATATTAAATAGTTAATTACTTACGTAGTTATATATCCAATAGTAATTCTATAAAATAAAATTAACATACATACATACATAAATTACCAAAATGAGCGACGATTGTAAATCAGCCCCTGCCGAAACGGGTATCCCCGAGAATTTCAAGAAAGTAATCACGGATTTCATATCCAGCTTTTTAACCGCATTTCCAGAATACACCCAAGGGCTGCATTCTAATCTATGTGTCGCAACACATGCCGCCGATGAAATGGGCGATGCAGCAATCGCGAAATTGCACGAACATTGTAGAACCGTTTATCCTGAACGATTTTTTGATATTCTCTATCAAAATGACCACATATTTTCCCCTGAATCTACAGTTTCAAATGACGTGAGCGTAGATTTCTTGCCCGGAATTGATTTCAGGCTGGTATGGAACCTTTCCGATATCACGGATACCACAAAGGAGCACATATGGAAACATCTGCAGCTGATTACATTCACTATTGTGGGCAGCATGTCCAAAGGTAATCTGACATTCGGAGACACCGCCAAGATGTTCGAAGCCATTAACGAAGAGGAGCTGCGCGTCAAGCTGGAAGAAACAATGGCAAATTTGCAGTCCATGTTTGAACCGGGTGCAAATAGTGATACGGGAGGGGGGGAAGGGGGTGGGGCGACGAATCCAGATGCTGCGCCATCTGCATCAGCATCGGATGCGCTTCCCGATGCGGAATCTATGCACGAACATCTGTCAGGTTTACTTGGCGGGAAAATTGGAACACTTGCAAAAGAAATAGCAGAAGAAACGGTGAACGAGTTGAATATTGACGTGTCTGAAGAAACGTCCGTATCCGGAGTATTTCAAAAACTAATGAAGAATCCTGGAAAATTGGCGGGAATTATCAAAAAAGTGGGTGAAAAACTGGATAAGAAGATGAAATCTGGCGACATTAAAGAGAGCGAGTTGTTCAAAGAAGCCAGCGAGTTTATGAACAAGATGAAGGCCGGTGGTGGCGGAGGAAAGAGCGGAAAGGGTGGAATGGGCGATCTCGCTCAAATATTGAAATCCATGAATTTAGGTGCAGGTGACCTTGGTGGATTGGGCGGAATGATGGGTGGAAAAACTAAAGTGAATCTCGGTGCAATGCAGAGTCAGCTGGGTCGAAATATGAAAATGGCACAAAGTAAGGAGCGGATGCAGCGCAAACTTGAAGAGCATCGCGCTGCCGCGCTGGTTGCTGCTGCGGCATCCACTCACCAACAAAAGCAAAAGCAACAGCAAGATCCTAAAGAAATGAAACACAGTGTGTATAAGCCATCAGATGGCGAAAGTATTGAAAAAACTCCCAGGAATCCGACCAATGCAAATCAGCCGCAATCAACCGAACCCGAACCTCGATCGCAGCAATCAACAACAACCGTGAGCCAGGCTCAGAAAAAGAAACACAAGAAATCGTAAGAATAAATCGTAAGAAATATGTGATTTTCAAAAGATAAAATAAAATATTTTATAGTTATAAATAAAATATTTGAATGAGTGGCATGAATCAGAAATCGACTCGCAGTAGTCGTAAAATATACGCCAAATTGCGGGCGTATTGGAATAAGGTGAATAAACGCACGGCATTGAGAGGCAATAAAAAATGTGTTAAAAATACGACGCAAAAATATGCATCGAGACCAGGTCCACCGTATCCTGCAAATGAATGCTGCGGGATGACAAAAACTGGAAATGATGGATACAAATACATGTCCAAACCCAAAATCACCGGAATTTGCGCGTGGACAAAGAAAATAAATAGCGTATAACATATAATTATATTTGTAAATAAAAAATATAATTATAAATATATAAATATAATTATAAATATATAAATATAATAAATTTAGATTACAAATAATATAAGCACATATGCGCGAAATTGTTATCCCGCCATGGGTGAAAATCACCAATTATCGAACAATGACAAATGAAAAAAAAGATATCGCAACTGCAGGAAATAAATTATTTCAATATGAATGGATGGTCGAAGAAGTTAACGAGTTTTATGAAGCGGTTCATTTACAAGATGAGGAAGAAATACGGGATGAGGCTATAGGATTAATTCGAGCGGTCCAACAGTTCAGTGATTCAAAAAGAGTGATTGCACTGTGGTCGAAGGTTAGAAAGGATATTGCATGCGTTTTTCCAACTCGAAAACAGTTTCTGGAATCATTTGCAAAGTGGCATGTCAAAAAACTCGCGAAAAAACAAGCAATTGGAGTTTTGCCGGACGATTTGATTCGCGTTGCACGACTGAAATGGAAATCGTAATCAAATCATATCACAAACTCATATCAAATCAAATTATATTATAATATATATACTAATATAATATAATACATATATAATACGGAAGGCGCAGAACCCCGAACCAAATATTGTAGTGGTTGGAGAAGCCGTTAGTAGAAATCAAGGTTGGATAGAGGGTGCACTGGAAAGTGTGGATGCGGTTATCACCAAAGAGTGGGTTATTGGCGCGGGATCTTAACGCCGAGCACGCTTTGGATTTTGTTCACGTGAGTGGGATTATATGCACCGCCGCCGCGTTCCAGTTCGGCAATGATTGCAACATCCATGTTGCATTTCTGAGCAAGCTCTTTTTGGGTAAGTGATTTCCCGCATCGCGCAGTGCGCACGGCATCCGATGTTATTTTGGACACGTATTTGGTTTTCTTCACATCATCATCCGACGCAGCTTTATAAATACCCACATTTGCAAGTGACGATGTGGTAATAGGTTGGTTACTCGCACTCGCAATCGCGGATTTCTTCTTGTTAAAAACAACCGGAGTCCAATCCTGGCAATCGGGTATTGTGTTCATAATTTATAATTTAATTTTATGGTATATATATACATATATCAATATATATTTTATATTTATATATTTTAGAAATAATATATTACGATATTACGACTCACCCGTTCACATATCACATATATCATGACTAAAAGAAAAACACTCAAACGCGCGCGCGTGCGCACGCGTTTGCATAAACACAAATGGTCATTGAAATACAAACACAGCATTGACTGCAGCCATCCCAAGGGATTTTCACAAAAGCAGCATTGCAAATATGGTAGATTGAAGTAGGTGACATGATAACAACGACAACAACAACAACAACAACAACAACAACCATCAAAATGCCATCGAACCAAACGTAGATTCCTGAAATATGTCAATATACATGAAACCGTCCTCGTTTTTTTCCTGGGCATAGATTGTTCCGACCGGCGAGGTGGTCGGATGAATGCGATTATTAATAAATGCAAATATCGCGTATTCGGGCTGCAGCTTCATGTGTTTGCGAATCACAAACAGGAACTGCGCAAGTGTCAAATCATAAGGCACTGCGAATTTATTTTTTAAAAGCGGATGTTCTTCTTGCAACTGTTCGCTACATTCCACCACGACCGGTATACGCGACGGATGCTGCGTGATGATTTTTTCAGCTGTAATCTTTCTGTCTGATAACGATACACGCTGTCTGTATTTTACTGATGGATCTGGTGCACTTGTTGTCATAATAATAATAATAATAATAAAAATAATAATGGGAATCTAATACAGTATCATAATATTATATTTATATCATATTATGAATTTCATTCAGCGCACGCAGTCCGCCGTATCTAAAATCGTCTCGCCCTGCGAATAGCAGAGTATGACGCGTTGCTTTCGTCACCACCTTCGCTGCTGTCGTTGTAGTTCTTATTCACCGCGCGCTGTTTTCGATATGTGGTGTAGTTTGAACTGTCATACACATATTTTGGGTTGCAGTTTGCAGATGGAATGCCGGAGCCATCGTTCATTGCGTGCACGCGTCCCGCGGAAGTGCGCCACGCGCCAGAAATGCTCTGCTTTACACCGGTGACCTGATTGGGACCACCGGAAGAATAATTCTGCCGAATTAAAAAGTCACCTGCATTATTAACGACGCGGAACGGGGTGTTTATATATTTGCGTCCATTGATTGTGCCGCTCGCGGCTTGTCCGTTCCATGCGCGCCGCAATGTAAACCGAAGAGTTTCACCCTCGGAACTTTTGTTGAGTGAGCCATTGTGATATGTCGCCATTGTTTAAAATAAAATAAATTTAATTTATAGGTTATTAATTGATATGTATATAATAATAAATTAAATTAATATAATAAAAATAGTAGTAAAAATAATAATAATAATAATATTTAATTTTTATTTTTGATTTAATGGTAGATATTCCTAAAATATACGAATTCTCTGGAACCGAGACGACCACCCATGAAACAAATCACGGCTCACTCACGTCATAATGCGCGGAACCACGTTCATCGTCTGAAGCTCTTGAAACAGTAACTTGCACGCATACGGAATTTCAACATATGCGAAATCGGTTCGGTTGTCGCAGGTTTTGCACATGTGCACACCCACTGCGTCATTGAATATTGCAATCATTCCGCAATGGCGACACACGTTCACCTGATACTTGTCCGAGCAGTCATACAGACGTCCGCGAGTGAATCGCGCCGCTCCGTGCGCAATCGTGCAATCGCGTTCCATCTCGCCAAACCTAAACCCGCCATCGCGCGACCGACCCTCTGCGGGTTGGCGCGTTAGATTTACCATGGGGCCAATCGAGCGACTGTGCTGCTTGTCGTTCACCATATGTTTCAACCGCTGGTAAAACACGGGACCCATGAAGATGTCGCTCTCAATCTGTTCGCCGGTAAGACCGCTATACATGAGCTCATTGCCATGTTTTTCAAACCCCAACTTCAACAGCTCGGTGCTTATGTCCCCAATATCCAGGTCTCCAAATGAGGTCCCGTCACCGAACAGTCCCAGATTAACCAGCACTTTTCCAAGCAGGGTCTCTTTTAGCTGACCAATCGTCATGCGCGACGGGATTGCGTGCGGATTGATGATAATGTCTGGACGAATTCCGTCCGCGGTATACGGCATATCGCACTCCGGTATAATATTGCCGCATGTGCCCTTTTGTCCGTGACGTGACGAGAATTTGTCACCAATCACAGGCTTGCGCAGAATGCGCGTGCGAACTTTGGCAAACGTGTAACCCTCGCCATTACGTTCCATATACGTTTTGTCCACATACGTTTCCTCGGTTGTTCTGTGAATACGACTCATGTCTTCGAACTTTATCACCTTCATCGGGTCGTTCCGATTCTCCTTGATTGGCACCACCTTTGCGATGAGGATGTCGCGATTCTCAACGAGTGTATTCTCCGGAATAATGCCGCGCGCATTGACTTTTCCATAGTTGCCGAATTTCATGCCTTTTGTTTTCGTTGGGTCGGGGCGGCACCGAATTTCTTCATCGCCATTGATTTTCTTGTCTTCATCCTTCTCGGTATGGTATACGGTTGTCATGAACAACCCGCGGTCAATGGATCCCTGGTTCACAAGCACGCTGTCCTCCTGGTTGTAGCCGGTGTGCGTCATAATCGCGACAATAATGGTAGATCCAGACGGAATCTTGTCCAGCTTTATCATCCCCATAATGCGCGTATCCACAAGCGGTCGAGACGGATAGGATAGCACGTATGCGGTTTTATCCAGACGCCAGTGGTAGTTGGTGACATAGACGCCCATTGCCTGCTTCCCCATGGCACACTGATACGTGTTTCTCGGAGCTTGATTATGGTCAGGGAACGGAATACACGACGCCAGAATACCGAATATGGTGCTTGGATGGATTTCGCAGTGCGTATACTTCATGAGTCCCTGTCCATTGGATCCGGATCCGGTATAGTCGCGCTCGTTCTGTTTCAAGTGCTTTGGCGTCATCGCAATCATGCTAAAATTTTGCTCGTCGGGGTCTATGTATTCTATTACCGATTTTGACAGTTTCGTGGTAAGCATCAAGTCATCCCATTGCAGCGAACCATCCTTTACCGCACGAATCACGTCTTCGGTTAGAAACGGCAAATTGTTTTCCACTTTGAGCAGCGGTCTCGTGAGACGACCACCGTCATTGCAAATGCGGATTTCTTGCTGTTTGTAATCAAAGACGACTGAACAATACACGTTGATTAGACCTGCCATCTTTTTGCGCTTGAAATCGGTATACATCCGCATCGGATCCTTTGCAACTCCAATCCATGCACCGTTAATAAACACTTTCACCCGGTCATACGTATCGATTGGGGATGCACAGTCTTCCAAGCTCGTTACATACGGTTCCGCTTGCGAGTAAATAGATTCAGACGACGACGGGATCGTTACGTGCGTCATGTAGCTGATATTCTTCACGACACCAACGCTACCACCTTCCGGTGTTTCAGCCGGGCAGAAATAGCCCCATGTGGACGGGTTCAACTTGCGCGGAGCAATCAGCTTTCCGCTCTTGTCGATGGGCGTGCTTACCCGCCGCAGATGACTCAAACTCGATACGTATGTGAGTCGGTTCAACACCTGCGCCACACCCACCTTGTTGCTTGGATTCATGCCCTTTATTCCGAAATCGCCGGTAGACAGTGCGCGTTTCAACCCGTTCTCAATCGTGGTAGACTTTACCAGCTTTGATACGTTGGTCTTGGTTATGATTTGCATATGATTTTCGGTGGACCGCCACGACCCCGTGTTGATTTCGCGAATGACCTGTTTAGATAAGTCCTTTACCATTTTGTTGAAGTAGTTGCGAAACAGGTTGTTCAGCAGGATTCCGGGAGTGTCGATGCGCTTGTTCAGATAAGAATCGCGGTCGTCCTGAGGCGTTAGACCGACGCTGGTTTTTAGAAGACGCGACACGGCGTATCCCAGGAAATACAGTTTCTGTTTTGGGGTTTGGCAGTGTGGGAACAAGTCGTTGGTAAGAACATCGGTTGCAAAATCGCTTTTGCGCTTCACGCTGGATTCCTTGTCTGCATTCATTGGGGAGAACATAACATTTCCTGCGATGATGCGCAGCGCTTCCTCGCGGGTAAGCACCATATTCGCGTCGACGATGGATCCGGTTAGCGAGTCCATAAGTAATTTGAATTCGGCGCGACTCTGTCCGTCGATATCCGCCGCACCGGATGCGGCCGGTGGATTGCAGTTCAACATGATAATCTCGCAAATGGCCTTGTCTGATATGACGCCCAGTGCGCGAAATAATACAAACAGTTGAACTGGCGTTTTGATGCGCGGTATTTGAACATAAATGGGGTTACCGCTGCCGTTTGATTTTGCTGCAATCATTATATTGATTTGTTTCGGGGAAATGTGCTTGTAATCTGGAACGGATTTGACTTCTGCGGTCCAGTTCCACTTGGTGTTTCCCTTTGACACATTGAAGCAGTATACCTTGTTCTCTGCAGCGCGCTCTTGTCCGAGAACCGTTTTTTCGCTACCATTAATAATGAAATAGCCGCCTGCATCGTGAGAGCACTCGCCGGTTACGTCAGTGCTAAGATGCGCATACTGCGTTAATACGCAAATGTTAGATTTAAGCATGATCGGCAGTTTGCCAATGTGGATATTTGGAAACGTGTTGTGCAGCGTGTGCACGTTGCTCAAATTTTCGCCAGTTCTAACCAGGTACTGGACGTGCATGTCTACCGTCATTGTGGACGCGTATGTAAAATTTCGAAGACGCGCTTTTTGTGGAAACATGAGCTGCGTTGCACCGTTGTTTTCGTGAATCTGTGGGCGGTGAATGCTGAAGTTGCTGAATGAAATTTGAACGGTCAGTGCATGCTTTCGTGCGGCGCGGTCGTAGTCGTGATCGGATGAAATACTTACTGGATTGAACATGTCAATTGTTGCCGGCATCATGTCTGTGACAAATTTGTTGTAGGACTCGAGCTGGTGACGCACCAGTCGGGATAAATGGTTGTTTTCAAAATAGGACGAAATCAATGTCCACGGAGTTTCGTAATACGTGTCGGTTAAGAGCGTGCGCCTGCGCTCATTTTCGTCACTATTGGCGGGTATTGGAGCTAACTGCTCCGATTTTATATGGTCTCGCAAATCGTCACACATTTCGTTTTCTTTCTTCGTTATGATAATCGTCTTCTGTATAATGTGGTATTGATTGCGGGCACTACCATGTTGCAATCAATTTGTTTTTATATTATTATTCATTATATTATACTCACAATACCATTTAAAATTTTAAAATAGATTTAGAGTATAGGAAGGTATAATAATAATAAAATAAATTAATAAATTAATAAATTAATAAATTAATAAAAATAATAAGTATTATGTCAAATACAAATACAACGACTGTTACACCCATACCCATTAAACCACGATCTATCAAGATAGATGGTGTAACCTATGACGTAACGAATTTTGACCACCCGGGTGGCAGTATTATAGGGTATGCCGGAGTGAACGGTCACGATGCCGGGAACACGTTTCGCGAATTCCACGCCAGGTCCCGTGTTGCAAACCGATTTTTAGCATCACTTCCTCGAATGGATGAAGTCGACGTCGACGTCGATGTCGATGCCGAACTTGTAGAAAATGCCGAAAATGCCGAAAATGCCGAAAATGCCGAAAATATAACAACATACGATGCAACACCAATCAATGATGAGATTCAGCAGGATTATTTGAATATGCGTGCGAAACTGGTTGATTTAGGATGCTTTGAGCCCGATCACATTCACGTATATTTCCGCCTTATGGAAATAGCCTTCTTTTTCGGGCTGGGCGTTTGGCTCGCTCCCTATAACATCTATGCGTCCATGTTTGCATTTCTCATGTTTAAAACGCGGTGCGGGTGGGTGCAGCACGAAGGCGGACACCTCAGCTTGACCGGAAATAAAACGGTCGATCGCGGGATTCAAACGGTTACAATGGGGTTGGCTGGTGGAATGAGCAGCACCCTTTGGAATACGATGCATCACAAACACCATGCAACTCCACAAAAAGTCAAATACGACATTGATTTGGATACCACTCCGGCAGTCGCATTTTTTAAGACAGCATTTGAAGAAAATACCAACGGTCGTGTCGCGTCGCGGTATATGAACCGATGGTGGATGCGGTTTCAGTCGTGGCTATTTCTACCCGTCGTGAACGGCGTTATTGTGCACGGATTCTGGACATACTACCTGCACCCGAAACGCGTTATTACCGCGATACGTGCGGCGCCTACATTGAAAAAGAAGTGGATGCATGTTGGTGAAGCGATGTCCATGCTTTCATGCCACATCATTCTACCCTGGATTTTTTACGCGAGAGCGGGATATAGTCCGCTGGCGGCATATGCGATGCTCGTTCTGTGCAATTTCTGGAATGTAATTTACTTGTTCGGACATTTTTCGTTGTCGCACACGTTTACTGACGTTGTTCCTGAGACGGCGAACCCGCGATGGTACGAGTATGCGATTGGCCACAGTGTCAATATCAGCACCAATTCCGCGCTGGTTACCTGGATAATGGGCTACTTGAATTTCCAGATCGAGCACCACCTGTTTCCGAGTATGCCGCAGTATAAGAACGCACTTGCGTCGCGACACGTCCGGGAATTTTGCTCGAAGTGGGATGGAATTGGTGATAATGATAAATTGGCATTGAAGTTGAAATATCGCGAATATGGCTACTGGGACGCCTGGCGAAAAATGTTCGCCAACTTGACAGACGTTGGACAACATTATTTTGAGAATGGCATTTCTCTCAATTCGTCGGACGCTACCAATTCAAAAAAAACAATGTAATGTAATGTAATGTAATGTAGTGTGTAAATTTATTATTTATTTGTAGATGTTTGAATTAAATAAATAATTAATTAATGATTGAATGAAAAACAACCGCGATTGCATTTACACTTTGCGATTGGTAGGACTGTTATTTGTATTAATTTCACAGACGCATCCAACATTGATATCGCAACGCGTTCTTGTTCGTCATCCAATGTTAATACCAAAATGCTCTTTATAATAAAATATAGAAATTGTAATACTGTTTCAGATGATAGCGATATTTTAAAGTTTTGGTTTGTTGTATAGTCGTTAAACAAGCGAACAACTTCGTGTATAAAAGTCATAAAATGTATAGAATCATTCATGTCTATTTTTCCATCTTCCATGATTTTCGTAAATGCATCTAAAAAAATTCCGTTCAATTCCGTGACACTATTTGATAAAGAAACAATAGTTTTTATATTTTCAATGTCAATCGGTGTAAATTTTGTTTTATTTTCATCATATACCTTGATGACTTCCACATAAATTAATTCAGGTTGGTTCAATATTGCCCCCAATTTTACCCGAAGTGGCTTTATTGTTAAAATTAAATTTAAAATGACATTTTTTATAAAAACAAATACCAGCTGTTCATTTTCTGTGTATGCACTGATTGCACCGTTGGCTTGTGGTTGCAGTTGTAGAGGTTGTAGTTGTAGATGCGGAGGTTGTAGATGCGGAAGTGGTTGCATTTGGTGTTGCTTCAATTGCGGTTTCTTCTCTTGCTGCTGATGGTGATGATGCTGATGCTGATGCAATTGCACTAACTGCTGCGGTTGCATTTTCGTTTTTATTATTTATTAATTATATTTATTTATGATGTGAAAATAAAATTATAATAATAAACTAATAATAAAATAATAATAAACTAATAATAAAATAATAATAAACTAATAATAAAATAATATTATATTAATTAATATATTAATAATAATAATATTAATAAATAATCGATACGATCAAAAAAATGTATCCGCGTTCTTCTCTTGCGAAGTTCGAGTTCACACATAAACCAGCACGCGTGATACCACAATTTAAATTTCAAAGACACAATACTGCAATGGTAAATAGTATGATCATGAATAATACAACCACAACCACCGCTGGCAGCAAGCCGCGAGCCATAGTATTTGACGGCATACGCATAATTCAGGATCTTCGAGCGGTAACCGGAATGTGCGGTGCATGCAAGTAACGCGTAACAATTATACATACGTTCTTACTTGCAATTAGTTATTTACTTACCACCTCCTCGAAACGAGAGAAGGTATGCGGTCTTATTGAGTGCTGCGAGTATTTCGTCGCGAATGTTTAGTAAATCGCTGTTTTGAACTGGATCCAGTTTTTGCGTATATGAAATAAGCGTTTTCTTGTACTCGTCCATTTTACGCTTGAATTGTTCGGGGGTGCTGAAATCGTTCAATTTGACACTTGTATGGGGCAAACTGGCGCGAATCCCGCCGTGGTAACCCAGCATAACTTCTACGAATTCGTCAACATACTTGTTCAAATCCTCGTATAGTTCGTCGGTGGCTTTATGGGTTGCAAAGCTATACGTATTCCAGTGATACAATTTAACCGTATTCAGCATTCCCATGAAAAACAGAATTATTTCACCTGGTGAGTTTAATTTAATACCGGATTTGGGGTTTGAAACTGCATGGTATGGTGTGGGAGTTAGTTCCGCAACCGACTTGAAATTTCGACTCTGGCTACGATTTTTGCGAGAGTTGCTGCGAGTTCGAGAACGAGAACGAGAACGAGAACGAGAATTGGAATTAGTGGTTAATATTATCGGCGAATATGAAGAAGAATCTTTTATTATTTTCATTTTTTTAGCAGGAATCGTTTTAGGTACTTCGGATATAGGTGTAGGTGTATCCGGTGTATCTATTTCCTCTATTTTAACCCGAACGTGGTTGTTGTTCTTTTTAGCAGCACGTTTCTTTTTTCGTTTCTGTGTGAATCCAAACATTGTATGTATGTATGTATGGTATGTATGTGATATATGTGTGATATGATATAATATGTATTATAATATGTATTATATTATTTTATTTCTACGATTTTAATTTTTTTTACTCCGTCGTCGGATAGAATATCGTTTTCGTTTATTAGTTTTTCTTCGCCCGCCTCCTCTTCCACCATCACTATCACTTGAACTGCCACTGTCACTATTGACTACATACTCACCCGATTTCGCATTTTTTTTCCGCTCCGTTCGCCTGCGTCGTCTCTGATGTCTGAGAGCTTTGCTAAATGAAACGGCAGTTGATAATGATCCAATCCTATTCCCGGTAGATGGTGATGGAGACTGCACTTGTTTTGGTTGCTTGATTTCAAATTCAAGGGGTGCATCGGGTGGAAAAACGTGTAACGCACCCGCATCAATATACGGTATTAGCACTTGCGTTAAAAATGCATTGCCCATTTCAGACAATATTTGGAATCTATCTAAATCGACTCGGAACGGGGTTCCGCGTATGTGATTATATGAACGTATAGCAGTCATTAAAAAATTTAGAACAGTCGGTGTAATTGCTTGGCGGTCGTCTTCGTAATTTCTGGAAATATTGGAAATTCCATTTAATATGAACGATTCTAAATCTTCTAAATGTTCGTCGTCTTCTGGTAAAATATATTGTCCTAAATTTTCCAAACATGTAGTAATAGATTTGCTTTCTTCGGTTGCATTATAGTCGCCTCTAAATATTTCGCGGGTTTGGTTTTGCAACGTTTTGAAAATAATCTTTAGACTTTTCTGATCCCCAAGTTGTCTGATTGCGTTTGTGTATAATGATGCCGCCATCGCACACAAGTTGTTTTGATGTTATTAAATTATTATAATATTATAATAATTTTTCTCATGCGTGATATAAATAATCCAACTTATAACAACTTATGACGAACATAATTCACATTCCTGAATTTCTATTTCACTGGGTCCATTAAATCCAGAGCCGAAGCCAGAGCCAGACCCGGCTACAGACGCTTCTACCGCGACAGTGAATTGCTGCGCCTGGTGTTTCGCTTTTCGGCGCAGGTAATAAATTCCCGTTTTCAGACCCTTCTTCCACGCGTAAAAATGCATCGACGTCAGCACATTATAGTTTGGGTCTTCCACCCACAAATTCAAACTCTGACTCTGGCAGATATACGCACCGCGATCCACCGACATATCAATCAAATGTTTCATCGGGATTTCCCAAACGGTCCGGTACTTGTTTTTCAAGTGTTCATCAAATCCAGCCACATCCAATTGCTGAACACTGCCCTTATGTTTAATAATACTCTGCTTCGTGCGCTCGTTCCACGCTCCGATTCGGATAAGATCGGTCATAAGGTATCGGTTCACAACGATGAATTCGCCGGCCAGGGTTCGGCGCGTATAAATATTACTCGTAATGGGTTCAAAGCACTCGTTATTACCCAGAATCTGCGACGTGCTCGCCGTGGGCATGAGCGCGACGAGAAGCGAATTGCGCATCCCATGCGTCTTTACCCGCGCCTTTAATCCATCCCAATCGTATCGTCCCGGTGTAGGCTGAACTCCCCATAAATCAAACTGCAGCACGCCATTGGACGCTGGTGATCCCACAAACGTTTCGTAAGCGCCGATATGCGCGTTAACGGCGGCGTCCGTGTGTATTGATTGCAGATTGCAGTAACGTTCGTATGCGATATTTGCCGAAGTCTCAATTGCTGCATGGTATATAGTTTCAAAAATAAGCCGATTCACTTCGAGCGCCGCGTCGCTGTAAAACGCCAGGTTCATCATGAGAAACACATCGGCCAAACCCTGGACTCCGATACCGATGGGGCGGTGTCGCATATTGCTGACCCGGGTTCGTTCAGTCGGGTAGAAATTAATATCAATTACGCGGTTCAAATTCCGCGTGACGGTTGCGACTACCGAGTGTAGCTTATCGTAATCAAACGTTGCACCGGCACCACCGGCACCACCGGCACCACCGGCACCAGAACATACAAACCGATTAAGCGCAATACTTGCCAGATTGCATACCGCCGTTTCATTCTCGTCAGAATACTCAATAATCTCGGCGCATAAATTACTGCTTCGAATCGTGCCCAGATTCTGCTGGTTGGACTTCTTGTTTGCCGCATCCTTGTAAAGTAGATACGGTGTTCCGGTTTCCATCTGGCTGTCCAGTATTTTCAGCCACACATCACGCGCCTGGACGGTTTTGCGCTGTTTTCCGGCGGCTTCGTATTGGGTATACAGCCGCTCAAAAGCGTCGCCGCAAGCGTCACTGAGCCCAGGGCACTCGTCCGGACAGAACAAGCTCCACGTCGAATTCTGCATAACGCGCTGCATAAAGAGGTCGGGCACCCAGAGCGCATAGAATAAATCACGCGCTTTCGCTTCTTCGTCTCCGTGGTTTTTTTTCAGGTCCAAAAAGGCTTCAATGTCTGCATGCCACGGTTCGACGTATATGGCGAAGCTCCCGTTTCGTTTTCCACCCTGGTCGATGTAGCGCGCAGTGTTGTTAAACACGCGCAGCATGGGAACGAGCCCGTTCGACATTCCCGCGGTTCCGCGAATCAAGCTGCCGGATGCGCGAATATTGTGCACATGCAGTCCCACCCCGCCCGCATACTTGGAAATGATGGCGCACTCTTTCAGTGTGTCAAAAATACCCTCGATGCTGTCGCACTCCATTGCCACGAGGTAGCACGAACTCAGCTGCGAACGCGGCGTGCCGGCATTGAACAGTGTCGGGGTGGCGTGTGTAAAGTATTTCAGGGACATCAAGTCATACGTTTCTCGAACGCGCGCAAGAACGTCTACCGGAGATTCGGTGTCACTTGAGGTAGAAACATGTATCCCGAGAGATACACGCATCCACATGTGTTGTGGGCGCTCCACAATCACACCGCCGGCGCACCGCATCAGGTAAGAGCGTTCGAGCGTCTTGAATCCAAAATAGTCAATATCATAGTCGCGCTCGTAATCAATCATGGCGTTGAGAGCGTCGCCGTTCGATTGCACGAATGAGTTGAGTGCATCGGAAACGAGCGGAACGTGGCGACCGCTGGTGTCGCGAAAATTGTATAGCTGTGTTACCACGTCGCGGTAGTCGTCGCTGGTGGCTTTGTGATGATTTGACATAATAATGCGACCGGCCAGCGCGAGGTAGTCGGGATGCGTTGCGGCCATAGTCGCACATTGTTCTGCTGTAAGCTCGTCGATTTTCGTGGTGCGAATACCGTCGTGCAACTGGTCAATCACTTTAATGGCGAGCGCCGTATAGTTAATAGACGTTATTCCGCCTTGTGCGCCCACATTCTTTACGCGACTTAGTATTTTATCAAATGCCACATCTTGCGATGTTCCGTCGCGTTTCACGACGCGCATATCCTGTTCCTGCTCCCGGTGCTGCATGGTATTTTGGTCTGGATGATCTTGCATTTATTTGACGGGTTGAACCTTCTTTTATATTATATATTATATCTGAACGAATGACAAAATATGTTTTTATACCAAAATTTTTATTTATATTTTATTTTATTCATTGAAGAATTTAATAATATATAAAAAAATATAAAATTGAAATGAACTGTTTGCACTTAAACTGCACAATCAATTATACATACACAATTGTATATATTTAATCGTCGCATATGCATATGACCACAACCACGAAATCATCGATGTTCTATAGAACCTATGCAATCATATCGTGGCATCAATATCAGATGATTGTTCCTTCGAGTCACCACACAATTGACCATTACGAACAGTGGTGCAAACAACAAGCGGAGGATCGCGAGGCGCACGTCATGGTTCTCATGGACAAGGTTGTCAAGATAACAGGGATGCATTATGTAATGGGCTGGTCTTGCCAGAATTGCGCAGACACCAATGGACACGTTGATATACGAACTGGGAAACATTATCCATACGGGACGTCGTCATTTTGCGAAGACATCAAATGCTAAAAAAATTGATAATGTATTCCAAGAGAATATATTACCAGTAGGATTCTTTCACCATAAGATACGACTACAACACAACTAAAATGTTGGCATTTCTCCGTTCAAATCTGTATCCTACTGCCATTGCGCAGCAACCCGAATTGAAGGCGCGCACGGATCAGCTGCGATTCACATTGCTTTCGCGCAGTATGAAAATACGCGACAATATCAAAAAGGGGATTCAGCCTGGTTCTGGTTCTGGTTCTGGTTCTGGTTCTGATTACGAACCCGAACTCATCGAAACTGCGGCGGGTGCCGAAATTATTCTCAAGGAACTCCGATTCTGCAAGCTGACAATGAACTTCATTCTCAGCGTCACTGGCAAATACCACGAATCTGCATATGACAATGTTGACAGGTATATCGAATACAACGATCAAGACAATCAGGACAATCAGGATCTGAACGAGGATCTGGAAGAAGGACCTGCGGAGTTGGAAGACGCATGCGCATCACGAGATGACAACAACCGCGACCGCGATCTAACATCGGAACAAAAGCATTCAAGTCGACTCATTGGCGAAGCATTTCAGATGAATGCCGTTTACATTCAGCTCTGTTCATCACTTGGAATCAGCTGTCTTCACGCCACGCTACTCGACAAAACCAGTTCCAATGCAGCATTCGATGCCGAAATGTTCAAATCGATCCATCATGCAATTCAAGAACGATCTGTAGCCGAACTCACAATCTCAACGCTATGTGATCTTTCCCGCGAATTGTGGCAAATGATGAATGCGCTTGCGTTTGCAAATCTGTATCGATACCATTACGAGTTCCAGAAAAACCAAATGGTTACCGCGCCACCGAACCCCGAAGACTCTATATTCAACATGCATTAAACACACCGCCGCGCGCTGACAACTCGGCAACTCACTAACTAACCCATAACTCGTTTTGCAGGTGCTAATGTAAGTTTTTTATATAGAATACAAAATACAAAACACGCCCACACACACACACACACACACGTAAAACTAAAATCACCGTCTATGAGATCGCTTATGCTTGCGAGTGAGACCACGCCGAGTCCGCGAGCGCCGAGATCTTTTATTATATGATCCACCACGACTCTTTTTGCTTTTGCTTTTAGGTGATGGGGAACCAGAAACGACAACGTCGGCGCCATCGGCATTTTTGTATTTGTGAGATTCATTCTTGGTTGTGGCGAATGTTGCATGAGACGCACTAACGGATAATTTCAGTGAAGTTGGAGCCCCGGGTTTGTCAAACAAACTACCCGGGGCCGATTGTTTGAACGCGGCAGCCGAACCGTCCGGAAAGGCAATCAGTTTAACTTGGCACTCAGGCTCAGTATGTGTCATTCTGGTATATATTTCAACATGATTTGCAGGACTTTCCCCGTAATTTTCAGTATGCACAATTTCGTCAAGCTCTTCACCGGTAAACTTTTTCTTTTTCAATAAATGAGAACCCAAAAATTCTTTTGCTAAATTAGGCATCGTAATTAATTAAAATGAATTAAGATTGTTTATTTCAGTTATATATATATAATACATTTTATTTTATTTAATAACCATTATGTTAAAAATTAAAACTTGTTGGGAACGCGCAGAATATAATTGCGCGCAATTTCATCATGAATTTGGCCCAGCGAAATGGTGAAATTGAAATTGGTATCCCTGAAATCAACAAGACGACCATCGTGATACCTCATGGTGAATTTTAGCCGCCGCAACTTATCAATAACTGGATTAAACTGTGCCATATTATAAAGATACATGTAACTATTGGACGCAGCAAATCCAGTGCCAGTCGGATTTGAATTCAGTGGTATTTTTGCAAAATAAGAGTTGACAGTGCCATTGAAATCGTTTCCACGACCCCGATTTGTGGCACTTCGATACGGTTCAATCTCGTCGCACGAGTTCATTTTCTCGATCTCCATGTAAATTGCGGTATCTCCGTATATATCCAGAATAAATGGGGCTTGGACGTAAAACAGGTGTTGTGGCGCACTTAACCAAAGAGACGGTCGATTGGACCCGAAATGAATTTCCTTTGTCGGCGCCTCGACCGCGTCATAATTCTTCCTGGAAAATCCCAAAAAGAATGGCAGTCCCCAATGAGACGACTGTCCCCACACTATCGGCTGGTCGCATTTTTTAATGTATCCGGTATAGTCCTGGGCGGTTCCGAACATTAACTGGAAATTATCACGGTCATTTGCTATCCAAACTCGCTGGGTTACACCGTCATAATACACGTGAAAATGCGAATATGCGACATTGGAAAGCGTGTCTGGATTATCATCAGTTGCATCAGCGTCAATGATGAACGCCTCCACACTTCGATTCATTTTATATTCAATTTCACTTGTTAGCTGTTGTGGGGTGTAATACCCCTCCGAAATTTCGACATAAAATGTGTTGCTTACACCACCATCACCATCTTCAATACCTTCGCCATTGTTCAGGAAATAATATATTGCATCATCCATCGCGCTTCCACTTCCGGTTACATAGCTTGAAGGAAATATCTTGAACGAAAATTTGGTATTCTGATACTCCCTACTAAATGTATAATTGGTTGTTGTAATATTGCACTCCACCAGCTGCAGAGTAGACACGCTGGTATACGTGATCGGGAGCTGGATTTCAAACTGATTTGCATTCGGCCACTGCAAGAGATCTCTGTCCTCGGAATGAATTGTTAACAGCTTACGGTCAAGAACAAACGTTTGCTCTCTGGGAATGAGCTGGTGCGCGTTGTTCAAATTAAAATTGAGCTGACTACTCGCGAATTTCGCGGTGTTCATCGCTGACTTGTGTTCTTGCGCCATTTGTATTGATCGTATTATGTATTATATTATTTTATATTATTTTATATTATTGTATGGATTATTGATTATATATGATTGTATTTTATATACATATATAATTTATATAATTTAATTATAAAAAACCTCTGAATCAAAAAAATTTATTTTGAATGTAATCAAAAAATGTATTGAAATATATTTTTTGATGTAAAAAAGAAAAAGGTATCATATAATTCTTTGCATTTTATTTGCAAGACAAATTACCTTCCCCTGCCGCTAAATCCACCAACTGCTCCGCCGCGACCGCGAGTGGGTTTTACGCCGGCAAATCTGCGCTCTCCTGCACCCGATGATGCGCCACCAGATGAGGAGAATGTCGATGGTGCAGACGAATGCGAGTGTGCCAAAGTCGATTCGGGTTGGGCAGATTTATACTGAGAGCGAGCGGTGTGGCGCGTCTCGCAAATGAGCTGACCGCCATGGATGCCGCGAACCTTTGCGCACTGATATTCGTGATTTCCGCTGGTAGTCTTTACGACGCTGAATTCAACATACTCACCTTGAACAAGGTATCGATACTGGTCCTCGCCTACCGCCACTTCACTATGATGCGCAAATACGTCGGACCCGATTGCAACCGACGCCTTCTCGTCAGTTGATATCACAGTGATAAATCCGTAGCCGTACTTGTTGTTGAACCACTTCACTCGACCGGTGTATTTGGTTTCGGATGCGGAACTTGCTGCGGGCACCGCCGGCGTTGATGAAGAGACTTGGTCGCTCATTTGATTATATGTGAATGAATGTTATGTTATTATAAGGCGGATTGTTGCTTATATGCGTAAATAATTACAAATCTTTAAACCATTTTGATCTTAAAATAATATAAATATTATTAACGCATTTAATCATAAATATCAAATATCAATATAGAAATATAGGATACGTATAGATAGGAATACGCAACAACAATGTCAACATTATCAGAACGAGTAAGTTCAACTGAAAATAAACATTTACTGTGGTCACTGCTTAGCGAAGAGAATATATTCGCGGGTCTGCACGATGACGCAATTCCGTTAATTATAAACATATTTGAAACTGCAATTAATACAACGTCCAATGCGTGCACGCACATGTTAGTCAACCGCAATGACACAAATTCGCTTGCGGAACTGAACAAGGATGTTATACAGCGCGTAATAGCAGATGTTTCAAAATATAAGGCGGCTGCGTCAATCGTTACACAATCTGCCTCGAAGCAAATACAATCATCCGCCGCATCCACGACGTATAAATCGGCGGATTTGCATGAAGCGCGCGTAAAGGATATTACATCGAAGCTCAAAATACACGAGGATGACATGAACTCATTTTTGGTGTTGAAAAAACCGGCAGAAATAAATTTTGCAGATGACGCATTAAAAGAAGACCGACCCATAGGAGACGAAATGGAACAGCTGATACAAGCCGCACTTGCAACGCGAGCGCGAGAACTGGAAATTCTACAGCAACCATTACCATCACATTCATCCCAACAATCGTCGCAATCAATACAACCCCAACCCGATCAGAATCCTCATGCGCCTCATAAAAAAAATGTGTCGTTTGCGTCAGAACAAACAAACACAAACACAAACACAAACAATGATACCACAACCGTCGAGATGGAAATAGGAACATTATTTGGTAAATTAAAACGTTCGTCACAACAGCAAAAGCAACAGCAACAGCAAGAGCAACAGGCGTTGAACAATACGAATGATTCAATTGATTTATTTAATAATAATATCCACACAAACACAAACACAAACACAAACACTGCAATGGATACAATGAACGACATATATAAATTATTGGTTAGTATGAGAGCCGAAATACAAGATCTGCGCGATTCTGTAAAACGAATCGCACATCAATCATCGCTTTCGGATTCAGTCGCGTCATCAGAGTAAGACGGGTTTGACCCAGCATCCGAATTGAGCAGCGCAAATGCGTCAAGCATGTATTCCTCAAACACTTTGCCCTCATATGCTTCAATCACGGTGCGAATGCGGGAATTGATTGCCGTGGGCGTGACATTGCGCAAATCTCCGTCTTGCAAACCCGCGAAGATTCGTTTCTCAAAATGTTCGCGGGTGTATTGGATTTTGATGTATTGCTTCCACATCCCATCCCTGACCGTCGAATCGCCTCCACCGCACTGTATCCAGTCGCACAACATCATCCCGCAAATTCCAGACAGTTTTCCATAAACGCGCTTTGGTTTTGTCACATATTGCAGCCCGGAGTTGATGATTCTGAAGAACCATCTCAGAAACGTGCAGACACGCTCTTCTTGAATGGGTTCGACGTCTTTGATGGTGACGAGGATGGGTCCATTTTGCGCATACGATGTGGTGATGCATGATGTCTGCATCAGCGCGGTCGCCAGGATGATTCCGGCGAACTCTTTCAAGTTCGAACGCGTTTTTCCTTCACCTACCGTTGCCCACATGAATTTGCGTATCTGTTCGCAAAACTCGGGCGCAGAATTCAGCTTGTAAAGCAACTTCATCACAGCAGTTTGAGCCCGGTTGTGAAACTTGTCGTTGTCACTCAGCGGCTTGGAGCTGTTCAGGCGCTCAAACATGTCGGAAATGTGCGAATCAAACTCTTCCTGCGACATGTCTTTGCCTGGCGAAATGTTGTCAATGCGCACCTGATACATGTCGAACGCAGACTGTTCCTGGGGTGTCAAATCGGCATACGTCTTGCCGTTCCACTTGACGCCGTTCAACATGAACTCTTGAAGAGCACCCAGCCTGGTTTGTCCGTCCTGGATGTTGTAGTAGATCTCGCGAGATGAGTCAACGTGTGTAGTCACGATGATTGCGCCGATGGGATAATCCTTGAAGATGGTGTCGACGAGGGCAACCTTGTATTGAAGCGGCCATGCCGGGAATCGCTGGTGTTCGGGAACGCGATACATTTTTGATCCCAATGACCTGTCTGCATTGGGATCAAATATATCAACTCCGATGATATCTTTGAGTGCGCGCGTGTTCTGCTCGCGCTTGATTTTCGTTTGCTTCACAAGTGATGAGGATGAGGATGATGAGGCCATTGCGTTTGTGTGTCGTTTCGTAAGTAACTTAAGAACTCTGCTATTCTAATTACATACATTGGAAAATGTAATCAATTTTTTTATATCTATTTCATTTTCATCTATATTTCATTTTCGTTTAGATGAATAATTATTAGTGGTTCATAGAATAAATAATATTTAGTATAAGTAAGCCAAACTATTTCATCGAATATATTATTTATATAATTATAGTATTGAATATTGAATGTCGTCTGCACCACCAAGCACAACCGCAGCCAGCACATCTTCTTCATCCAGAAAAGAATTTGAAAGTGGTGTTAATATATTTTCTCTATTGATAGCTGCAGCATTCGTGTTAAAAATAGTTTTTCAATTGATACAAAAGCTCAAGACAGGAGATAATGCAAATACAGTTCCCACCGTTGAAAATCCGCTGGGTTCCAATCCGTCCAAAGCGGGCGGACAAGCTGATGCGACAATCGGAATGTATGGATGGTCCGGTTTTTGGCTGATTTGTCTTATGGTAACTGTTATTTCTATTCTCATGCGACGCTACATGGCACCGTCAGCTGCATCCGGACCATTAAACGTTATATTTTATTCGATGCCGTTCGTAATGGCGATTGCGCTCGTCGTTTGGACCATTATACAAACGACAACGTATCGACACAAGATAAATATGAACCAAATACCATCATCATATATGACATGGTCCATTGTATCAACTGTCAATCTTATGCTTATGTTTGGTGTTATTTATGCACTGTGTTCGAAACTATTGACATGCGGTGTTATTGGTCCAACCGCCGGTAAAAGCGAAAGCATCTTGATTTTGCTTGCGTGGACTTCACTTATTTTAGGCATGCTTACATCCGGCGTGCTTCTCGTGTCCCACGTGCTTGTGGCATGTTACACAACAGACGGATAGTTAGCGTCGTTGCATTTGCTGCTGCTGCTGCTGCTGCTGCATCATAGCATCTGGAGGCTGAAAGTTTCGCTGCTGCTGCTGCTGCTGCTGAAACTGGTTCTGAGCCCCGCCAATTTCACTGTTACGCTTTTGCTGAAGCTGCTCCATTGAAACCGACCCCACCTTATCTGGAGTATAGTCTTCTGTTGGTGTATTTATTTTATCGTGAAAATCTATGGTGGCGTAGTTGTAAAGCTGTCGCAGTCCTCCACTACCCTTTGCTGCCAACTCATCGCTCGTCTGGTCGAGAAAACTGAAATTATCGGATGCTACGCCGAACCCTCCCATGAAATCCTTTCCCGTTGAAAACGGGAATGGTTCGCCGTTATTCTGAGTGGCGGCATTATTGGCAACAACGATGCGCGGCTGCATGTGATGCAGTATAGCCTCGCCGAATAAAACTTTATGACCCTGTGACAATAGAAGCAGGGCTGGAACGCGGTCGATTTGTGGCGGAAGAATCACCTTGTCGCCATTTTCGAGGACAATGTACCAGTTATTCCCAACCTTTATACGTTTATCAATGCACATGAAATGAACGTCTTTCTGAGCACTGCCTCGCGCAAGTGACTGCAATGTCTTCTTCGACTTTTCGCACTGATTGCTATAATACAATATACAGCTCATACGAAATAAAATTAAATAATTAAATTGTTATATATGTTAAAAGTAGTGATAATTATATAAGTATTATAACGCTGTGAATGAATTATTATAATTATTTCATTTTTTAATATTGTTATTTTTAAATAATAATATTAAAGTATAAAATTGATTTACAATAATAAGAATAATCGTATATATACCAAATCAAACAATCATATCTATATCTCGATACATACAGATACAATGCAAGCTCTTTTAGACGCAGGTGTGCAAAAACTTATGGAGAATGCGCCGAAAATCATGCAAGACATCATGGGTGGCGGAAGTAAAGATGGCGATAAAGGGGGTGATGTGGCTGACGCCGCCACCGCAAAACCTAAACTCAAGCGCGCTAAAGGTGAAGCCGCGGCGGCTGCTGCAGGCTCGTCGTCATCATCGTCATCGGCAGAAGACGCCGGAGATCCATTATCCACATCCACAACAGTCAAACCGAAAAAACGTGTAAAAAAGGCGGCAGATGCATCGGCATCTGGTGTATCGGAAACAACACCGCTTTCTGCCGCAAAGGCAAAGTCAAGCAAAATCAGTGTTGCTGCTGCTGCAGCGATGACATCCGGTGAGTCGGGAACTGAAAGCACCAAAATTAATCATCATGCATTTGCGCGCGTTATAAAGCCGCATCCAGAAGGCGCTGCACTTAAATTTACTCTGGAGAATGCAGACGTATCCACCGCAAATGCAATTCGGCGCATCATTCTTTCAGAAATCCCCACGCTCGTATTTCGAACTGATGTGCGCTCGGATACAACCACCCAAACCACGTTTCACGTGAATACGACTCGTCACCATAACGAGATTCTAAAACAGCGATTGCGATGCATTCCAATTGGCTCGCCTGGAAAGGATGTTGATATTTCAAAATATTGTTGCGAAATACGCAAGAAAAATACAACGGAAAGCACCGTTTATGTGACAACTGACCATGATGATTTCAAAGTGATTGAGCGCGATACAAAAAAAGTGAATGAAGCGCTTACCAAACTCATGTTTAAGCCAGACCCGGTGTGCAATCAATACATTGATTTCGCTCGTCTGCTGCCGAAAGTAGCGGACTACACTGAAGGTGAAGAACTGCACGTCACTGCTGAATTCGACATGGGGATCGCAGAACAAGACAGCGCATTCAACGTATGCTGCACCTGCGCATACGGGTGCACACCTGACACTGAAAAGCAACTCAATGTATGGGACGAACTCCCATCGGACTCGGACGTCAAAAAAGATGGAAAAAAGAATTGGGATTTACTCAGTGCACGTCGCATCGTTAAAGAGCGGTCGTTTGACTTTTTGGTTGAAACTGTATCCGCAAGCGTGTATACGAACGGCGAACTTGTTAGGAAGGCATGCGACATCATGAAAATCAAATGCGAAACGTTCATTTCGTCGCTTGAAGATTCCGCGGATATTAATATTGTGGCGGCAGATGTTACAATGCCATATGCATTCAACATCATTTTGAGGCGTGAGGGATACACGCTGGGCAAGGCACTCGAACACATGATTTATACGAAGCATTACACTTCATCTGGCGATATGAAACTGACATTCTGTGCATTCAAAAAAGCGCATCCGCATGACGTGGATAGCTATATTCAGGTAGCCCTTCAGGACGACGCGCCCAACAAGGTTGCAGTAATATCGTCAATGGCGGTACGCGCGGCAAAGGATATTATTGCAATTTTCGAAAACATTAAGGAGCAGTTTAAATCAGAACCATAGTGTGGATATATTTACTTAGCAGGAGCAGGAGCAGGAGTAGGAGTAGGAGCAGGAGCAGGAGTAGGAGCAGCAGCAGGAGCAGGAGCAGGGGCAGGAGCAGGAGAATCACTGGCGGGAGAAGCGGGAGAAGCGGGAGAAGCCGACTTCTTATTCTTTTTTACTTCTCCGACTGATTTGAATTTGAGTATTCCCATAAAGAAGCTGCTTGCAAATGCTCGCAGACGATTCACCTTGTCCTTAAAAATGATGAAATATACGATGACTACAAGCACAGACATAAATAGCGCCACATTCATATCAAGATCGTAAAATGCGCACAGAATGATCGCCGTAACAAAACAAAACATCAATGATGGCACAATTTCAAGAAATATTTTCTGAAAGTTTTTGAATCCACGAGCAATGGGATAAAGCATGAGTGCACCAAATACCATTATTGGCTGTATTGAGTAACTTGCCGCCGCCATTGGAAGTATAGTGAAACATCCGATCACGAGAAACAACGCAAGTCCGCTCACGCTCCGCATAAGCGACATGGCATTATCGTATTTTGAGTCAGGTTTATCCTCCTTCTTTTTATGAGTTATGTTTGCTATAGCCCCAAGTACCATCGTAATTGGACCCCAGCCGCACGCGAGAACAAACGCTATGAATGCAATTATGAACGGTATAATAAACACCATGACATTCGAGATGTATGCATAATCAGAATTCTTATCTTCCGTCATCGGGTCCGTAGCACTCGGCGTCTTGTTTATCATGAATATGCGAAGTTTCCTGAATAATCGTTTTAGAAGGAACCTACCATACCCGTATGAAAAATACAGACTGTTTCCCATAAGCTCCTTCGACATGATCGAAAATTCTTTGAATCGACCTTCTGCAAGAAACTCTTTACCAATTTGTTTATCATTTTTTAGTTCACCACTTCCTTCATCCATTTCAACTGCTAAACTACTGTAGGGCCAAGCAGGATCCCTGCTCTCTTTTTTAAATTTGAAAAATTTAACCAATTTTCCAATTGTAGGTTTATCTTTGTTTTTATTGGGGTCATCGGTTTCATCATCTTCATCTTCATCTTCCTCGTCCTCTTCATCTTTCCTATCCTTTGCGGGAACCATCCCCCTTTTAAAATTAAACCCATACGGTGCAACCTGTATATCGTCTGGAAACAACTCATCGAGCTCTTTAAAAATATTATTAGTATATTCAGTATCATCGGGGCGAATGAATGATAGCACATTTGCGCATATCAATCCGAAAATAAAAATGTAAAGAATGCTATAACAAACATGTTCACCAAAATTCCTGAATCGCGTCATTATATCATTAATACTCATTTTTGGTCCTTTATTTAACCTGGCCGATGCTCCGCCGACTGCGGCGGAGGCAGCGGCATTATTGGGATTATATAAAGCAGTTCCACTTCCAGACATCTTCTTCTTATTATCTTATCTTAATTGTATGGTTGTTGTTATAATTTGTTATATTTTATTATATTTTATATTAAACGATGATCGAATTTTTAATATAATGAATGTTTTGTAGATATAGATATATATTGATTAGATATGAATAGTCAGTTCATGTGCATATTCGGTAGTAGTCGCTCATGATGGATGTTTTGCTCGGTCGGGTGATTTTGCATATTTGACCCGGTCGAATTCCAATCGCCTGAGCTACTGGATCGTAACGAGATATATTTGGTAGTTGGTCGGTGTTTGTCACATTGTATCTGCGCATCACATCGTTGGCCTGCGCCTCGGTAAGAATCTCGTGATTTGGGACGTACTGGTGTTCCAGAATATTGAATTGTAGCTGATCCAGCGTGAATATAACGATGAAATAGTCAGACTGAACCCAGAGCTGGTTTAAAAGTTGCACCGTCGCGTCATTGACACCATGTTTCGTTACGATAATGAGTGTATCATTTTTGGGTGTTTTGAGCACTTGGTCTAAAACAAATAGGTCTTCCACAATGTTATGAATATCGCTTTGCGACAATTTTTGGGACACCGCGTATTTGATATATACGTCGCGCTTGTTCCGATCCGATTCTGCTACTCCATTTGTAATCAGCATGTCAAGCTGGTCATGTCCCTTCATCGTATGAATCTCATGCGTTCCCGCGCCTTCATAGTTCTCCACCGAATACCCTTGACGTTTCAGCAAATCCAACAGGATTACGCGCGACTTGTATATGGCGGTAATCAACATGCTTGACTGCTCTTTATCTTCTTTAGCTGCACTCGCGGTGGATGCGGCTGACGCACTGGCGCCTACAGTCTTTGATTGCGACATTGATGATGGATGAACGAATGAACAAACAATTAAATTGAATGTGAATAGTATTACTAATGTTACTAATGTTACTAATGTATATCTATATATTTATGTATATCGTTTCAATTAAATTATTTAATAATTACATAATAAAATAATTTAATAAAATACTATTATTTAAGATAAATAATATAATATAATCGTGTATAATCGTATAAGGTATAAGTGTATATTATATAATAAGCGTACAAGTATATTTTACAAATTTTACAAATAGTAATTCATTCATATACTTCCATTCCATTCCATTCCATTATTCCATCCAATATGTCAGCTGCTGCTCATGACGCGAAATCATCTAAATCATCAAAACCATCGACTGCTGCGAAAAGGTCCCACGCAACTCGCGACGAATTAACAAATTTGCCGTGGAGCATAATTGATAATTTTTTCTCGCATGATGAGCAAGTTCTCGTTAAACATCATATTTCATCGTATGATCTATTTATGCGCGATGGATTTCCAAAAATATTGAGAGATGAAAATCCTATAACATTAGAATTCAAGGATGCAGACAGTGAGCGAAATAATCTTTCAACAAATATTTTATACACGTGCAAGCTGTTTTTAGGCGGGAAGAACGGAACCTCTGTGTATTATGGAAAGCCAACCATTTATGACGACGATACAAACGACGAAAACGTCCCTGTAGAAGACGCAGGTTTTAAACACTACATGTATCCCAACGAGGCCAGATTGCGAAATATGTCATACGAAACTACCGTGCACGTTGATGTGCTTGTTGAAATGACGTATCCCAATCCAGAATATGTTGATGATGCCACAAACGGAGATAAACCGAAGACGATTTTAAAATCGTCTACTATCTCGCGTGCATATCTTGGACGATTCCCCATCATGGTGCAATCCGATTTATGTATTTTAAAAGGGCTTGCCCCGCAGGCGAGGTTCTATATGGGCGAATGCCGAAACGACCATGGCGGCTATTTCATTATAGACGGCAAGGAAAAGGTTATCATTTCGCAAGAAAAATTTGCCGACAATTTAATTAATATCCGCGTAATGGGAGGAGACGATGAAGATGCAAAAAGTAGCGGTAACGTGTTTACGCATTCTGCCGATATACGAAACATCTCTGAAGATCCGTCTAAGCCGGTTAGAACCATGTCGGTTCGCATCGTCGCACAGACGCCGTCGCATACTCACGGCAATATCGTGGTAATGATTCCTAATGTGCGCAACCCGGTTCCTCTCTTTATTGTCATGCGCGCCCTGGGAGTTGAAAGCGACAAGGAAATAATAGAACACTGCTTGTATGATTTGGAGGCCAATGCGGGTATTGCGGACATGTTTGTCCCATCCGTCCATGACGCGGGTCGTATTTTTACTCAGCGCCAGGCGCTGGAGTTCATTGGCATGCTAACCAAGCTGGGCAACAACGTAAATACAGATAGGGATAAAACAATCAATTGCGCTCACGAAATATTGAGCGATTACATGTTGCCCCAGGTTGGAGAACTGAATTACAAGCACAAAGCATACATGCTGGGTTATATCGTAAATAAGCTTATCCGCGTTGCCGCGAAAATAGACCTTCCCACCGACCGCGACAGCTTTCGAAACAAGCGCGTAGAAGTGTCAGGCACGCTCATGTATGATTTGTTCCGAGAATACTATAAAATTCAAATAAAAAATATTCGACAGTCCATTGATTCAACATACTATTACGAGAAAACGGATAAATACCAGGGTGAAAATTTCACCAGCTTGATAAGCCGTGTAAATTATAAAATGCATTTCAAGGAAAATGATCTGGAGCAGGGGGTGAGACGAGCGTTCAAGGGGAACTGGGGATCCACTTCGCACACAAAACGAATCGGGGTCGTTCAGGATTTGAACCGATTATCCTATAATTCGTTTATTTCGCACCTTCGCAAGATAAATTTAGAGATGTCCGCCGGTGCAAATCTAATTAAACCGCGATTGCTGCACAGCTCTCAATGGGGCATGATTGACCCGGTGGATGTTCCAGACGGGGCAAATACGGGACTTCACAAGCACTTGTCAATCACAACGCACATTACGGCTGGGTGTTCGGCGCAACCCATGATCGAGTGGCTCAGGGACCGCGGAAACATCAGATTCATAGACGAATGCGAGCCGCGCCAACTGTTTTATATGGCTAAAATTCTTGTAAATGGCACGCTCTGGGGTGCGACCGACACACCGATCGAACTTATCAACACGTTTAAATTACATCGACGCATTGCGCTTATCCCAGTGTTTATCAGTATTCGCTGGCACATTTCATCAAATGAAATCCATATATTTACTGACGCGGGTAGGCTGTGCCGACCACTTTTTTATACCGACCGAGATATCGTAGTTGGAGCTAATGAAAATCCTGATACGGAGGTGGGGCATCCAAGCTACCATAGAATGCTACACCGCACGGCAAACACTGCAGATGATAAACCAGATAAAAAACCAGATACAGATAAAAAGGAAAAAGAAACAGATACAGATAAAAAGGAAAAAGAAAAATGGGCGTGGAAGAATCTTGTTTCTGGAACGGCCGATAAAAACGAACACGTTCGATTTGAATATGGAAACTATAAATTCTATACAGTGCAAGAGTTATATGCGGATGGCGGCCGCACAGAAAAGGAAGCAGTTGAAGGATCTGAGACAACAAAAATGATGGATAAATTGAGAAAAAATAAAGCAATTGTTGAATTCTTAGATCAATCTGAAACGGAGTCGGCGTTTATTGGCATGACGCTTCCAGATCCATCTTCGATCCCCGAATTGAGTGATGGTGGTGTCGTCGCATTAAAAAACATGTACACGCACTATGAAATTCACCCGTCGCTTATTTTGGGTGTAATGGGCAACCAAATTTCATTTGTAGAAAATAACCAGTTTCCGCGAGACGCGTTTGGATGCGGCCAGGCTAAACAAACCGCTTCTTTGTATCACACCAATTATTTATCGCGTATTGATAAAATGAGTATGGTTATTAACAACGGTCAAACTCCGCTGGTGAAAAGCAGGTTCCTGGAATACATAAATAAAGAGGAACATCCAAATGGAGAGAATGCAATTGTGGCGATCATGTGTTACAGTGGTTATAACGTGGAAGATTCCATACTATTTAACGAGGGGGCTATAAAGCGCGGACTGTTCAACATAACGTACTATAACATGTATGAAGACTGCGAAGAGAGCTCCCCGATTCCTCCAATTCCAGGCATTCACACAAATCATACAAACACCCGTTTTTCGGACATGAAGAATGTGCAAGCACGAGGTATTAACACCGACCACGACTACCAGCACCTTGACGCGCATGGCATTATTCGGGAAAACGTGGAGCTGAACGATCGTATGGTTGTTATAGGGAAAACGTGTTGCGCCGATGATGCACCGGATGACATATACGCATCGCCCGTGGTTGCAAAAAAAGGGCAGCTGGGTTATGTAGACAGAACCTACATGACGGAGGGCATGCAAGGTAAGCGCATCGCGAAAGTGCGCGTTCGCGAACATCGTTATCCGGCGGTTGGAGACAAATTTTGTTCGCGATGCGGACAAAAAGGAACGGTTGGATTGATTATACCCGAACGCGACATGCCGTTTACCGCTGATGGCATTCGCCCAGATATTATTATCAACCCTCACGCAATTCCGTCTCGTATGACGGTGGGTCAATTAATAGAAACGATTATGGGCAAGGCGTGCGTTGCAATGGGAACGTTTGGTGATTGCACCGCATTCGTGAACCAGGGCCCGCGACATAAAATATTCGGCAACATTCTCGCTCAGAATGGGTTTCACCCCAGCGGAAATGACGTACTTTATAGCGGCATGAGCGGCGAGCAAATTGAAGCCGACATATTCATAGGACCCACGTATTACATGCGTCTCAAGCAAATGGTAAAGGATAAAATAAATTATAGGCGAACGGGTCCTTATACCGAGTTGACTCGACAGCCGGTCCAGGGTCGGGCCAATGACGGCGGGTTGCGAGTAGGAGAAATGGAACGCGATTCCATTATCTCACACGGAACCGCGCATTTTCTGAAAGAGTCCATGACAACTCGAAGCGAGCAATCCAGCTATTTTGTTGCCATATGCAATACTACGGGCATGATCGCAATTTATAACAAAACGCAGGATTTGTTTATGAGTCCCGTGGCGGATGGACCCATCAAATACGCCGGTAATATGCAAGAGCTGAAATCGGCAAAGGTGGTAAACATTACGCGGCACGGGCGGTCGTTCAGCGTGGTTCAAATACCGTATGCGCTTAAACTGCTTATTCAGGAGCTGCAAGTGATGAACGTGCAAATGCGTATTATAACTGACGCTAATGTGGACCACATCGCGTCGTTGGCGGCATCTAAAAACATCAAACGCCTCACTATGAACGAGAGTGCCACTCTGGTATCTCTTGCAACGGATACAGCCAAATCACTTGGAGAGACGTTGAAACCAGCTTCGCTGGTCTCGCTGAAACTTTCGGATGATGAATTGGGTTCCGAGAGTGTTGGAGGACCTGGGTCTGGTGACGATTATGATCACGATGACGATGACGATGCCAACGCCAATTCTGGAATGGTGACTCTACCCGGAGAAGCGCGTTCAAGGAAACGCGCAAGGGGGAAGAAATTTTCCAATTTCCCCGATATTACTGGTATGAACCGCGACGATATTTTAATTGCGGTGGAACAGCGAGGATGGGAATTGCGACCCGAGTTGAGTGACAAAGAAGGAGACACATTCGCATCTATTGTGACGAATGAGCACGGCAAACCTACCGAATTTTGGCACACGTCGCAGAATAGCGGCAATTATCCTGACCGATATCCGAAAGGGTGGAACAATTCGGAGCTCAAATGGTTTTCCGGGAAGCGGCTTGAAGATGCAGACAAAGTCGCCGCACTTAAACTGTATGTCGAGCCCATCCGAAACAATATGGCAAATGCATACGATTATCTTAAACGGGCTAAACGCGACAAGTATCCACCGATATCGGAAATGGATTCGAGCGATTTGAATGCATCGATAATTGCATCATCATCATCATCCGCGCATAATAGAAGCAATACTCTTGCTGGAATAATTTCGGATGGCGCCAGTATGGCAGATGTGGTCATCGGGAGCAGTCCACTTGCGGTATTGCAAGCCAAACTTAATGACGTTGATAGATTGATACTGGAGGTTGAACAGAAATTACATAGTATTGAGTTGAACCCATCTGGAACCAGCGCGAGTGGTGGCAAAGAGTTTTCCAAGGACGATTTTTCACAAATCGACACGCTTGCGCGCACACTGGTAGAACATCGGGCAAAACACGACAAGATAGTAAAACAGATGGCGGATGAGCGAGATGTCAAAGCGATATCCGATGGAATTGTATCAAATGCGTCCCCAGGTGGTGCATCCCCGGGTGGTTATCAACAACCTCGTTCGCCACAATACACGCCATCATTTCAATATTCACCCGGTTATATGCCTCAAACGCCACCTTACACGACCCCCATTTTGTTGCCCATGTCACCACCCGGTTATATGTCTCAAACGCCGCCTTACACGGCCATGTCACCCATCTCGCCCATGTCGCCCACGTTACCCGAGCAAGTTCAACAGAATACACCATCCACGGCAGGTTCATCAGCTTCATCAGCTTCATCCGCGGGAGGAGATACTAAAAAAATTATACTACGCGATTAATAATTTAATTAATTTTAATTAATTAGTAATTAGTAATTTACTAATTAGTAATCGCGAAACACTTTATTTTTGCAGTTTCCAAGCACATACACCTTTCGCATTGGGAACTGAAACATACATTTTACCGTCATTTCCGGCAAGGACCATTCCGCAACAATCTGCCGCAGAATATGGGGGGCTTGGCCTTTCCAGATATTTCTTCTGGGTCTGTTTAACACATTTTGAGTTGGCGCCTGTGGCCGCCGCTGCTAATGCATCAGATGACACAACTATTTTAACTGGAGATGCCGCTCTTTTAACCGGAGAAGCCACTTTTACGGGGGATGGAGATTTCACGCGAAGGGGGGATGGGCTTTTTTGTTTAACATTAACATTAACATTAACAGGCGAATTCCAATCCTCGTCCTCTGGTGGTATCGCACGTCTCTTTAACTCTTCCACATTCTCTGCTTCTGTAGTCGCATCAAAATAACAACCTTGAATATCCTTCGTCGAGTCGCTTATATCCGAGCCGGTAAGGACCGCATCGGAGAAACTGCACATGTTTACTTTTTCGGGAAATTTCACACGCGTGAAATCGCTACCATTAAACTCATTTCCGCAGTCTTCATTAGCCGCACATTCCTCTAATGCGTCAAGTCTTGATTGAAAATCGCAACCCCTAAAATCAGCATTGGTAAAATTTGATAAATGAAATTTGCAATCTCTAATTACTGTGCATGGGTCGTCGTATTTCTGTACAACGGGTTTCTTAGTAAACTTGCATCCGCTAAAATTAGCATATTCTGACTGACATCCCTCAAAATCGCAGAATTCAAAAGTGGTTCCACTATAATTTGAATTACCAAAACGGACAGTATCGAACCTGGTATTTTTAATAGTTGAATTCACACATATTAATGGTTTTACCTGGACACCCAAGTTGTAAGCACGAGGTTGCCCAACCTGACAATATGTAAACTCGGCATCTATAATCGTTGCACCACTAAAATTAGCTCCATCTAATTCACACGTGCTAAATTTCGCATCAGTAAGATCTGCATTTTGAAATTTTGCATTTTTCAAGTCGCATGAAAAGAACAAAGCGTCTGTTAGATCCATGCCGCTGAAATCAGCACCTTCCAGGTTCAATTCTCTAAACTTTTTATCTTCTGGTATTTCTAGAGGACTTTTCGCCTTAACTGGACTGGCGGCAACGGCTTTGACGGGGCTCTTGGACTTGGCCTTGGCATTGGCCTTCTTAGCTGGAACCTTTTTAACTTTATCGGCGGGAGCCTTTTTGGCTGTGCGCTTGCGGCATTTGCTGGTTTTATCATTCCACGAGCAATCATCATTTGCTTCGCACGGTGTTTTATCCAATTTGGGACAACCGGGTGCTTTTGCTTTTGGTTTAGCTGCCTTTGGAGATTTTGGAGATGACGATTTTTTAGAAACGCCTCTTACTGGAGCTTTTCCGCACTTGGATGTTTTAACATTCCATTTGCACACCACGCATTCATCCTGTGTTTTTAACGATGGACATACGGAATCATCTGCACCGCCATGATGCTGACGATGACGGTGTTGACGACGGTATTGCAACCTTTTCGACTTTGAAACCATTTCAAATAAGTTTAAATTAATTTATAAATTATAAATATATATTAATTTTATTTGAAATTATAAATATATATTAATTTTATTTGAAATTTTTTACATCAAAATACGCTCTCTCTCTCTAAACCCTTAAACTTGGATTGATGCATTTATCCTTGGATGGAAATATGTTTCCCGACATGCACGTGTCGCCTTCACCAACTTTCATGCAGCTGCGTATTCCACGATCTTCTCCGACAAGGCAGTAGCCTGACTTCCCGCTGATTGTTCCCTTCTGGGTAACGCTGCTTGCATCATCGGCTTCGGGCGGCGGAGGCGCTGTAGCGCCTGCATCCGTTCCGCGTTTCATGGTTAATGCGTTTGCACGAGCGCGCTCCTGTTTCGAGTCACCGTTTCCACTCGACTGGATTCCCGTTCCAGTGACCTGGTCCTCGAGAACGCTTACACCCGATTTCGTGGCCCCTGAAACAATATCGATACCAGTTTTGGTGCCCTCAGCGGTAGTTTTAACCGTTTGTTTCGTTATCATTGCAAATATATCCATAATGGGACGAATGATGGGTTCTGCGAATTTTACTGCGTCATCTGTAATCACCCCCATTTGCGTAAATACGTTGAATCCGGCGAATGCGAGGAGGGCCGCAATTAGAATGAACCGAATCAAGTAACCAAAGAACGACGGCGATGACTCCTCGTCGGTTTCCGTTTTGACGTCATCTACGGTGGACGAAAACCAAGACAATATTGGCGATGATGGCGACGATGATGGCGACTCACCGGCAGGTGAAGAGATGGGCGTATTTGAATTCGATGATGGCGTAAACGCGTTGAATATGTCTTTGGATTCTCTCGAAATTGTTTTTCCAATATTTGAAATTGATCTGCTAATATTTGCTGGATTTGGAGTGGATGGTGACGGTGATGATGACGATGATGATGATGACAGTGATTTTGGAACGAAGGAAGATAATCGAGAAGTTTGAGTGTTTGAAGATGACATGTTATTAATTATTAATTATAATTATATTATGAAACAATAATATAATATGAATAGATAATCTAAATTATTTTCGTTGATTATTTTTATTTATTCAACGTCCAATAATTTGAACGTCCCACCCATAAATTTAGGTTTCTTCATTTTCTAATCCACCGGAGCGAATCACGGTATTCATCGAATTCAGCATATCCAATTTTGCAATGGTTTTATCCAGGTCAGCCTTTGCGGTATTGTGGAACAAGTAATTCGTTTTCGGCGCAATTTCATTTTTTTTGATTTCGCGGTACACTGCGTTTACTTTTTGAACCACGTTGGTTATTTTATCCTTATATTCCGAAATAATGATGTCCTGTTGGCTGGAATACGGTTGCGTGAGAAGCGAAACCGCAAAATAAATGAGGTAGCGCCGCTTTTTTTTTACAGACGGTGCGAACCGCACGCAATACATTTTAAAGAGACACTCCACAATTTTTTTGGTAAGAACATTATCAACTGCGCTGGACCGCATGGTTATGATTTGCCAGACAATCCAAATTGGATCCATTTGCAACTTGTCATCGACTGGAACGGATGCTCGCCGCTCGCAGCGGCAAACCTGTTTTTTCGATTTACAAATAGTATGGAATTCCATAATCCATTCCAGCCAGTAGCACGCGAAATGCGCGCTGCTTCCTGCCTCGTCGGATAGATGAAATGCCAACTCATTGAGTGCAATAAATAGTTCGGGTGGATCGCCTTTGATGAAAACGTCATCCAAATACTTTACGTGCGGCGCCTTGAGTTTTTCGGTCATGGTTGTCACGTCGTATTCCTCAGCCTTTACTATTTTTATGCTTTCATACTGGTGCAGTTTATTTGAGTAGCACAGAACTGCAATCACTTCGGCAAAAATAGCGCGCAGTTTGGGGTTATTTCGTAACCGAAGCTCATTTCCACAGTACCCATTCGAGACAATTGTTTTAAATGCGCTGTATCGCAAGTCAATATACGTTGGCAGCCGAGGGTTTGCCAGGTGCACATACTTACCAACGAATGTGAAAATGGATTCCCATAGTTCAACATACTTTCCAGCGCATATCAGCTCGGCGGACCAATTGCAAGCCGGCTCTATTCGCGAATTTGAAAGCGCCTTTAATAGCGCCTTTGTTACGTCGGTGAGTTTATATTTTGAAAATGTTACACCACGAAATTCCCGTTCTTCTCGAATGTCGTCTATTTCTGCAAACGAATTGGAACTGGAACTGGAATTTGAATTATAAATAGCCATCGAGATAACGAAATCGAAATTATGTGTAAAATAAAAATGTAAAGTAAGTAAATTATAATAAAAATATACTAAAATAATATTGTTTTACCGCTATCCAAATCAATTCATTCAAAATAAATAAATAAAAATAATATATAGTAATATAAATAATATTATTATAGATTTTATAGATATATAAATATAGAATTATAGAAGAGAACGAAAACATCTAATGAACGCTCTTAAAAATATATTGTCTGTGGGTGTAACTACAAAATGGTACTTGCTCTTTGCGACGCTGGTGTTGATATATTTGATGGTATGGCTTAATAAGCATTTCGGACAAAAACCTAACTCGAAGTTAGAGGCGTTCGCAAATGGGCAAACGAAAAAGTTTGTTACCAAAACAGGCGACGACGTATTTGACGAGTTTTATACAGAGATTTACGACGAGCTGTTTTTTCAGCCGAATAAGTTGGATTATGAGATAGCGTCCATTATAAAAGAAGCTGACCTGGTTCCAAATGATACCCGCATGCTTGATATTGGTAGCGGAAGGGGTCATTTTGTGGACCAAATGCGCGACCGGGGATTTTCTGCGTCCGGTATAGACAAATCCAAAGCGATGGTTGATTCCAGCAAAAAGATGTATCCAGACGGCGACTTTATGGAGGGGGATGCCATGAATCAAATGCTGTATCCGGCAGAAAAATTCACCATAATTACGTGTTTATCATTTACAATTTACTACATGCACGACAAACGCCGATTCTTTGACAACTGTTACCACTGGCTGGCGCCGGGTGGATACCTTGTGATTCATTTAGTGGACCGAAAAAAATTCGACCCAATTGCCCCGGCAGGTAAACCGTTCTTTTTGATTTCCCCGCAAAGCGCCGCCACCGAACGTATAACGCACACTTCTGTCAAGTTCGAGACGTTTCAATACAAGTCCGATTTTGATCTGAAAACGGATGACGACGGGGTTCTTGTGGAAACGTTTACCGACGACGCTTCGGGTAGAACGCGCCAGAACGTGCACAAATACAGCATGCCATCACACAAGCAAGTGCTTAAAATTGCCAAAGAAACCGGGTTTCTTGTGAGCGGTGAAGTGGACATGGTGCAGTGCATGAATGAATACCAGTATCTGTTTATTCTCAAAAAGCCCAATTAGTTTACAATCAGTTTAGACGGCTCTTATATATTTCGAAAATTTAGTTATTGTATTTTCGAGCATGGTGCGCTCGGTTTTAAGAGAACGCTGAACGTATTCTAAATAGTTGCATATAGAGGAGTCCGACTCATCATGTTCGTATATTTGTATCATCACGGTTATGCCATGACTGATGCGCATGAGCAGGTTGACGTTTGCGGCACAAATGTTTCGAAACGCAATGCGAAGCTCGTTGGTTAGCGTTATACCCAGGGTCGGCATGGCGCAGAACATTATGACTTGATCGCACGCGGTATGCAAATCCTGAAGAAGCTCTACAAATCCACGGTAACCCATAATTTCGTCAGTTATGTATTGCTTTATACCATCCCGAGTTTGGCCATACAGCCATCGAACCGCCCCTTGAAACACCGACGGCTTGTCAATATAGAGCGAACGATCCGAGTATTGTATTCCAATTTTACAGCCGGTAGTCATATCACCCATCGCCTTTAACATTTTTTCAAATATGACACTCTGTTTGAATATATGTGCGTATGTTTCTCTCAATTCTGTTTCCTTTACAATTACCGGAGTATGTTTTGATTTAAATGGCGACGACATCATCTGCCACGGTGGATCGATCTCGACGATTTATAATTATGAGTGATAATTGATTATATGAACGCAAAATGTTTCTATTATAAATTATCTAAACATATTAAAGGTTTTTTATCATAAATATATAGTTAACGATAACAATCAACCCAACATCCACCTATTTTCAAAATGACAGTCAACTATAAATTGTGTTATAGTGGCGATATCCAGACACTGTTTGGATTGTTGCGTAAAAAAACCGGTGATTCTGGAGATGACGACGTTCTTAAAACCACACTGAATTCACTTGGTATGACACTAAAATGTTGGAAAACTACAACGGGATATTATCGCGTTCTAAAATACGCGCGAACGCCGCTCCAATGCATGTATTCTGCACAGACTGTTGTGCAGCAACTCGCGTATGAGAAGAACCGAGCGGATGACAGTGAGAGCACTGTTGCTTCTGCTGATGCATCGATTCAGGGCCGTGGACTCTATCGTTCCGTCGTAATCAATGATGTTGGTAACATTGTTGCATTTTCACCGCCAAAGACGGTTGCATGCAATGACGTTGCCGATATCACTGCGCTTGATTCGCTTTCTGTTTCAGATTTTTCTGCCTCGTTTTCTTCTGTGGAAGAATTTGTGGAGGGAACAATGATTACCCTGTTTTACAATAGTTCACCTGATGCGTCGTGTGCCATGTCAGGATGGGAAATTTCCACGAAAGGTGTTGTTGGCGGAGGGATTTTTGTGCCCAAACCAAATGCGAACCGTGACAAAGAGAAATCCGCGGATTCGAACAAGGCAGTGGATGAATCCACTTCCACTTCTACTACCGACCCATCACCCGCCCCCATAAAACATACATTTCGCGCATTATTTCTGGATGCATGTATCAAGAGCGGAGTTGATTTAGACATACTTGATCAGAGATATTGCTACAGTTTGGTGCTGCAGCACCCTGAAAATCCGCTGGTCTGCAGTGTTCGCGACCCCAAGCTATATTTGATTGCAGTATATTCCATTGACAATTCCACGCTAACCGTAACGCGTCATCCGCGTTCCGCAATTGATTGGCAGAGTATCGGGTTCAAGGTGCCCCGCGATTATACCAGTGGTATGACAGACCCGGCGTTTCACGGAATCCGTAACAGATACGCCAATCCGAACGGTGCAACACCTTATCGCATTATGGGAGTTGTTATTAACGCGTCTCGTGGCGCGGGATGGAGTTTCAAGTTGCGAAATCCGGCATACGAATCCGCAAAGCACGCACCGCTCGAATCCAACAAACGTCTGCTGTATGAATATTGCAATTTGCGTCGAACGCACGATATATCTGCGCATTTGAAGATGTATCCTGAAGATGAATCCGTGTTCAATGAGTTTCGGGACAAAATCGGTTCGTTTACAAGGCTTCTATATTCGAGCTATATTGAGTGTTTTGTTGCGAAGAAACAGCCTCTTATCGACTATGGTAGCTACCTGCGCCCTCACATGTATCGCATGCACACTGATATATATAAACCCCGTCGTTCCGCTGATGCCATGACTGCAGCTGCAACATCGCCTGCCGTGGTGGTGAATGCGACTGCGAGTGCGACTGCGACTACGACTACGACTACGCATACGAGTACGCCCGAAAATGGATCATTTGTTGCCGTCGGGAAACGCGGCTTAAGTCGCGGCTTGAAATTTCAAGACGCAGTGCAGTATGTGAACTTGATAATGTCGCCGTCTGAATTATTTCATTCGCTTATTCTGATAAGCTAATAATAAATAATATTCACGTCTTGTGTATGTGTCTTCGTGGTGCGGCGGTGCTTACGATAATATAAAATCGACTTAAAGTCTCCTATATAATACATGTAACAACATACAATACGTTACACGCATTATTGTCAAACCAAACATCATTAAAACAAATAAACAAATAATTAAATAAAATGTCAATCCAACCACCATCACGACCTACATTAATTGAACACGAAATCCCCAAGTTCTACCAGACCCGCGTGCTTTTATATTTGTTCCGAAATATATCTGCATTGAAGACGCGATTGGACCATGCAATGCCGACACGAATAGAGGTGCATGAATACTTTAACCTGCGCACATATACTGCGGTGAAGAGTATAATTGACGAAACGATAAAAGAGAAAGAAAACGAAAAAGAGAAGGATGCAGTGTATGACCCGCTCAATTCATTGTTTATGACTATTGGATGCGGTGATTATAATTTCATTTTCACGGATGGCAATAATGAAAAACACGAATTTGAGATTGACTTTCGAGAGGAGAAAACCCCCAAAGCATCCAGTTGCGATATTATGTATTTTCGCCGACTGCTGGTTAGAACACCGACACCCGATTCATTTGTGGAATTTTACAAGCTGGCGAGCGAAATTGACAATACCAGCGACCAAAAGTTGCGCATCTCCGTGACAAACAAATATAGCGAGTGGACCACGTACAGCCGCATTCCTGTTCGCAGGTTGAACACGGTGTATATGGACGAGCGCGTCAAACAGCGCGTTCTGGAGGATATTAATGCATTTCTGAGCAGCGAGTCGGAGTACGATGCATTCGGAATCCCTTATAAAAAGACGTACTTGCTGACAGGGGTGCCTGGCAGCGGTAAGACAAGCCTGATTAAGGCGCTTTGCAACGAGATCCACTATAATTTGGGGATTATGAGCATTAGCCGAGACATGGACAACGCCACCATCCAGAATTCATTTCGCAACATAGACCCAAAGACTGTGCTGCTTCTTGAAGACATTGACTGTTTGTTTGAGAAGCGCACATCGGTAGAAACGCCGAGTTTTACATTCAGTAACTTGATCAACATTCTGGACGGCGTGCTCTTCAAGCATGGACTCATCGTGTTCATCACAACGAATCATCCTGAGAAGCTGGACCCCGCGCTGCTGCGCCAAGGACGCACCGACTTGATCGTGGAACTGAACTATCCCAGTAAAACGGAAATTGAAAAGCTGTTTCGCGACATGCTCGGTGCCAAGCATTACTCTACGACGCAAGCAACCACGGATGCGTTTAAGGCATTTTATGCGGCGATCAAGGATAAGCAGCTTCCCATGTCAGCCATTGTGAATTTCTTGTTCCGGCATCGGGACGCGCACATGGAGCATTTGAAGGAATTGCTGGATGGCGACACGTTTATTAAGCGCGTGACGGGACAAGAGACATCCACAAAATTGTATGCATGAAAAACAATCAAAAAATGCATCATAATTATGCGTTATCGTTATATACAATATACATACACATCGCCACGCATATTACGCAGATGCGGTGGATGAAAGCATCTTTAGTGCCAGCTCGCACGCTTGCTGTTCCGCCTTCTTTTTTATGCGGTGGGCGCATGTTGTGAAATGAACCAAACATTTTCCGCCGCGAGATTCTGATGCGGTGCGAACACCTTCAAATGTCCCACCGATTTCCGTCCCAGTGAATGCAAGCGCGTCCTGAACACGCGCCTCGTAGATTTCCTGTCCCACACACAAGAACAGGCCCATCGTGTATCCCGTTTCCAGGTCGCGCCCGAGTTCCACGTAGTCCGGAGTCGTTTTGAATTCCTTTTGAATGCGCACCTGCAAAATGTTCTTGAAATTATCATCATCCTTTACCAACTTTATCCAGTCAATATGTTTTTCAAAGACGTTTTCCACAAACACTTGCGCGATCTGGAAACCCGGTCCCGTGACAAACAAGTTTTCAAACCAGCGTTCTTCATCCCTGAGTTGCATCTTGTTGTAATCCAGAAACAGTGCACCGAGAAATGCTTCAAATAGGCATCCCAGTTTTTTCAGGTTGATGCGCGTCTTTTTCTCCTCGGAATGTTTTGAAATGATGAACCATTTGTTTAGCCCCATTTCAAGGGCCAGTCGACCGATCGTCTCGTTTTTTACGATGGCGATTTTCTTTTCGGTCATGAAGCCCTCATTTTCCTTCGGGAACCGGCGATACAGGTAGAATTTAGTAACCGCCTCCAGAATACCGTCTCCCACAAATTCCAGACGCTCATTGGATTTCTGTTTTAGCGGCAAGCAATCTTCCGGGCATTCGGCGAGCGTGATATTAAGCGCGGTGTTTTCAAGCTGGGGACGACGAGTATAAGAGCGATGCACGAATGCGCGCTTGTAAAGCGCCAAATTGTCCACGTTCAGCATGTGTGTTGGAACGCCATACCGTTCGAGAAGTGCCAATACTTCCTGCGACGTTATTTCGCGGTTTAGCGAATTGTATGGGTTGAACAACAATCCATCCCCATTGGGAACGATGTCATCGTCATTTAGAATATTTTTTGTGGACCGGTCGTTGTTTTCGTAATCGTCGGCTTCCATATTGTCTTCACTTGAAAGTTTTTGAGAATATGGTGTATGTTCAAGTTCGGATGTCATGATTTGATGATTTGATGGTTGTATTGTTTCTAATATATGATTTGATTTTGTAGATTCAGAATCAATTTTTATTTATTTTATAAAAAATAATTTTCTATGTGTAGCATATAAACCCAAATAACGCAAATACAATGGTTCTCAGTTCTTCCCGTCGGACGCGCATGATTGCGTCGTCATCCAACCAAATTTCTCATTTTAACAGTTTACCCGGTCTCCCTCCTACTGTCGGCATTCCCTCGTCGGTTCTGATGTCATACAAGTGCGGCGGCCCCACCGATTCGTGCCGCATGCCCCAGGATGCCGTTCTGGGTCTTGCATGGCTGAAGCAGCGCGGTCTTTACAACGTCCGCAAGACCAACGGTGGTATCGGCAAGAGTGCAGGCATCGTGCACCAGAATTGCTGTGCTTCTAAGAAATGAAATAATAATATTATAATGAGCTGAAATAACGTTACATTTTCATAGCCGCTGACTGACTGCCATAATCGGCGGGTTCGCTGTGGGATGAAACGTCAAAGAACGAACAAAACTATCATGAATAAAATTGGCTAATTGTGGAATTTCTACACTCATATATGATTTTAGTTACTTACTTATTTAGTATTAATATTTAATAATTAATATAAATAATTATTTATGAAATATTATCATCACGCTGCAGCTTTGGCGGCAGGAACTGCAGTGGAACTACTTGCGCCTGCAAAAGTTTTGTAAAGCAAGTATGCCAGATACACTATAATGAACGCCAAAAACGCCGCAATCACAAATTGCACGATGAGGATAAAGATATCGCTTTCGAGAAAGTTCGCATCCGCCAAATCGCCCGTGACCATTTCCGCCTGTTTAAAATCGCCGGTAGTGCTTCCGTCCTTGTACAAGCCCTGCTTGTATAAAATGACGCCGTCGTCGCCCGCAGGACTGCATTGGATGTATAGATTATCATCTGCGCCAGACGCCCCCGTGTTTGCACCGGTTGCGTTATATGTTACCGTATTCGAGGGTTGTCCGGCTACGGGGGGCGCTACCGGTTTAACAATTGCTTTAAGGTTGTCCATTGCCGCTTGCGACACGTATAACGCCGCCGAGCGAGGAAACACGACATAGTTGATGGTTGCGCTGGTGGTCGAATATGGCGCGTTTCCGACATACGCGTAAAATGGCGTTTTGGAGGGCACGATCGTTTTTAAATTATATGTTTTTACGTCGTTTTTAAACGTTACCGATATTGGAGACGAACTGGACGAATCTTTTGTTATGGATGAAGCCGGCATTGTTTTTAAAATAGTGTCAATTGTTTGAGAACCGGGTGTAGTGGATGAATCTCCCTGTTGAATTGGTATCGATATTATGAGCGTTTTTCCGGCACCTTCGCCGCCGGTTCCGGTATGATAAACGTGTAGCTCTCCATCTGTCTGCGCTCCGTCGTATTTATGCAGTGATTTATTATAGATTGCTAATGCGATTGGGCGGTAAACAATTCCTTTATAGGTTACAATCGTTTCCGAGTTGGGCTCATACGATGCCACAATGAGCTGAAACCCAGTGCCATCGGTCATTTTATTTGCGTTACACAGCGTGTCTGAATATTTAAAAGACAGAGAACACAAACCTTGGCACGGGGTCTGGACGTTGCTGTCTATATTTACCGGTGAATCGTATGACATTATTTGTGAATATTAGCGCGCTTGCTTATATATTTTGTATATATGTATATATGTATGTATATTCGATCGATAATCGCGTAATGTATTGTATTACTAATTTATATACTTAATTATATATTAAATTATAATTATAATTCTATTTATTATTAATATAATATAATATAATAATATACATCATACATATCATACAGCCGGTGTTGAATTTGAATTTAGTATTTAATAATTATTAAGCCGCGATAATATAATAATATAAATATAACCGATAATATGTACACCCAGGCAAACCGGTTCAGACATGATGATAATTTTTCAGGTTCATCTACGCCAATAACGAGAGTATCAAGAGCAACAACGCAAAAGGTATGGATGCACGGACACCGCAAACCGAGATTGGGTTATAAGAATAAGATGGCGCGACGTTTCACCGCAGGGAGAAAGCGACACAATGACAACGGCCATAATAATAATAATAATAATATAACATCCCTGCACGATATAACATTGAAAATACATAAATTATACGACGACATTGCAAATCAGTTTACAACAAATTCAAATTCGCCTCCTCCGCCGCCTCCATTTAAACCCATCAATTATAACCGTATCCATAAGCGATGGAAGAATAAAAAATTCAAGCAGCAAGTTGGAGGTGTAAAGGATTGCCTGGACAACATGAGACCGGAATCGGTAACGGTGAGAAAAAACCCCGATGGAAGCGAGACATTCATAGTTGAGAAAAATACAACGGACCCTAATGTTACCGGATCGCTTGATGAAGTTGCGAAAGAATTAATGAAACAACCAAATCCACCCGGAACTACACCGGCAGTTAAATTCCCAGCAATTGTGCCTCCGGCAACCGACCCCGATCCAGCTCAACCGGATTTGATTGCCGACGAACCATTATTACCGAAGACATACGACGCCTCGAAATTTCAAAAAATGTATGGTGCTGAAAAACCAGAACCGGTGCCAGAACCAGTTCCGGCACCGAAACCCAAAATCGACCCGAATATAGTACGACAGCGCGAGCTAATCATGGCAGCGGCCGCTATTGCGATAATAGGTGCAGCGGGTGCAATTGAAGATTCTGCGGCAAAAAAGAAAATGGAGGAGGCGGCAGCAGCAGCGGCAGCAGAAGCGAAAAAAAAACTTACCGAATTACAAAACCGGCTGGCGTTATCTGCTGCAGCGGCAGGAATTGCCGGATTAGGCGCACTTGGCGCGACCGAGGATACGGACGCAAAAAAGCGTTTAATCGATGAAATCGATAAAATTATACAGGGTGCGCAAGCCGCACTCGATGAGGCATTAAGAATGCAAGTAATTGCTAAACAATCTTATGATTTAATCGATACGTTTACAGATGAAAAATTGAAAGAAGAGTTTGCTGGGGTTAACAAATCATTCTCAGATTTAAAATTACATAAAGATCAAGATAAAATTGGAAATGAGTTGCAGGAAATTGAAGAACATTTAAAATTTGCAATCGATCATAAAACCAAATGTGTAAATTGTGATGGACTTAAAAATGAATATGAAAAAATTGAACCCGTGATTCAAATAATAAGTGGTGAAATACAAAAAATACAAGAATCAAAACCGAAATTCGAGTTATCAAAAGCACAAGCCTCTAAAAAAGTTATAGACAAAAATGTAGCGACTGTGAAGGTTTCACATGATGCGGCTGTTGCAACCCATGCTAAATGTGAAGAAGATCGAAAAAGGATGATAGAAGAAATACGAAAAGTATCTGAATTAATAGGTGAAGCTTTTATTAAATTAGGAGAACATGAAAAAGCTAAACAATTACAAGAAGAAGAAGCGGAAAGACAACGTAAAGCAGCAGAAGAAGAAAAAGAACGACTGCGTAAATTGGCAGAAGCGGAAGCGAAAGCAAAACGTAACTATGAGATGTTAACTGCTGCGGCGGCAATTGCAGCTATTGCAGCTGCAGGCGCTATAGAAGGGGTTGAACCTGAAAATCCCAAACCAGTTGTTCCACCCATAGTTGAATTGCCATGGGAATCACTGTATATGAAATGGATGCAGGTTACCGAAAATTCGATATATGATAACGAATTAGTGTTTAATGCATTAACTGACTCCGAAGCAGATGTTACAGCACCCATTACTGATGATGTAGATTTTACCCGTAAAGAAGTTAAAACCGCCCTTGATAAATTTGCTACTACTGATATCAATGATAAAGATAAAGTGACGTTTACATTTGACTCTGCGATTTTTGATGCCAAATATAATAAAGAAAACGTATTCAAGAAATTAAATGATTGGGTAACAAAATGGAAAGAATTTGGTGGAGCGATACGAACTTTTATTGCATTTAAAACAAGCAAGGATGAACAAGCAGGTGGCGGAGACCCTTATAAAATAACAACTGCTGATCTACTTGCCGAAATAGTTATAATGCCCAAAATCAACATAAACCCTACGGACATTTTTGCCAAATTTGTAGCTTGGATGACCGCCGATAATTATGCAATCATCAAACAACAATTTGAAACAAATAATATCGTAATCGATACTAAAGAAATTATAGAAGGTGCGGTTATTGATGTGGCAACTGATGATGAAATCAAACAACAATTTAAAAAAAGGTTTCAAACAGTATATTTATGCAAACTTATTCTCTTGCGCATATTGAAACCCGATGTATTAGAAGAATTGTATTTAATATTAGCTCTAAACAATGCTGTAGATGCGTTAACAAAATCCGAAAATAAGAGTGAAATTGTTGGAATATTAAAAAGAATTTCGGATTCTCAGTTTAATGAGATGTATGTTCATTACAACCCACTTTTCATTGATACAAACAAAATTGAAAAACCAATATTACCTAAAATATTATTAGATGCATTTCCTTATAGACTTGATGAGACTGCTGCTGCTGCTGCAGTTCCTCCTGAATATTTTAAAGATGTATTATATGGAAAATTTTATTCCGTATGGGATAGTTCTGTCATTGGAAACAAAGCTCGATATGAAAATGGAAAATTTAACTCTCTAATAAAAGTAATTGAATCGAGCGGTAATGTTGTCCTATTTGGATACGGTTATTCTGGAAGCGGAAAAACATATACACTTACAAATGAAGATGCCGTTAACAATGATGATTGGGGTATCGGTCCCAAAATAGTTGAGGAAATGATATCCAAAGGTTATACCTATAACGCAACAGTTGACGAGTTATACAGCAATGATATAACATTCGACAAAAATTCAGGGTTTGGATTTGGTAAAACGAAAGTAGCAAATATATTAAAATCTGCCAAAAAAACCAAAATAGAATATACCGACTCTGCCACCGGAAGGAACATACATGATCTAATAAGTATGTTTAAAAGAGTAAAAAATATACGTCTCAAAGAAGGAAGAATAAAAGCAACTATTAATAATCCAGAATCATCAAGAGGTCATTTATTTTACAATATTGAATTTACAAATCAATCGGGTAATAATAAAGGAAAATTGGTTATTTGTGATATGGGTGGACGTGAAGATCCACTCGAAATGGCAAAAAACACATTTATTGTTTTAGAAGGAGATCATATTGGACAACTTGCGCAATATAAAGGTTATGCTGGAAAAGGCAAACATAAGTTTGATGTATGGAACCAGAAAACCGACACGAACGGGAAAAAAATTGATGGCTTCATAAATGAAACCACATCGTTACTAATACATGCGAGTCATCCATATGTAGTGCCTATTACAAAAGATGCATTTGAAATATATCCATTCAAGGATAACCCACAAAGTTTTATAAAAAATAATCTATCATTGATTTCTGCTTTCGGAACGTTCGAGATTGACGATAAAGATTCAATCAAAATTTTTGTTAACAAACACAAAAACACAGATAAGGTCGTTGATAGTCGTATTGTTAACACTATTATAGATTTCTTTATTGCATGCAAAGAGGGCTTTTTTATTAATGAAACCATTAATCATCTCACATCGTATGTAAATTACTTATCAATGATGGATGAGTCATTGAGTAGTATAAAATTGTTAGATACGGCAATAACAGCTGTAGACGCAAAGAAGAAGAAGAGCATTAAAGATGACATTAAAAACGCTAATGATTATAAGCCGACACAGATGATACAAGACCCGCGACGAATTATTCTCAAATTGGAGAAAGATAAATATACGGGATCTGTTATAAGTGACAAGCCATATTCGATATGCAAATTACAGCCTAATACGACAATGCCACAGGATGATTATTTTGGATTAATAACCAAACTATTTGAACTTAAACGTCCGGCAACTTCAGAATTATCAATTATATGCGTTATGGCGTGTATACGAACATCGCATGAAAAAAGTTCAGACGATTACCGAGCCGCTACTGGAAAAACGTTAAATTTTGCAATAAGTGTTTCTGCAAGTAATCCTGTCGTGCGGAAAAGGGTAGATCCGGTAAGAAGTGACCCGTCGAGTGGTACGCAAGCATCTACGTATACACCACCAATTATCCGCCCAACAAACTATACCGCCGGAGCGATAGCAGATTTTATTATAAAGTTGTTTAATAAGGTTGTTACGCCGCTTGAGTTTAAGGGGATACAAGATAGAGGGTTTGCTACTTCTGGTGCAGCGGATAAACGCCACCTATTTAAATACTATTCAAAAGGCAATGAAATTAAAGACAAACATACCGATTTATTAGATCAGTTTTGGAAATCATCTGTATATAGTGAATGGATGAAAAACGAAAACAGACAAAAACCGTTAGAACAAGTTATTACAAAAGAGAATGTTTTAGAAGCATTACAAAAAAGGCTTGTAGCAACTTGGAGAGGCGGAGCTATAAAAGAAACACGACGAAAACGTAAATCTGGCTCTGGAGGAAATAAAAGGACGCGGCGAATACGATAGTTAGTAGTTAGTAACAAGCAAAACAAGCAAATATCAAATGCAATAAATACCAAATAACAAAACATATAAACAAATAATTTATTATTTATATTTTTTAGTTGGTTATAACGCGTTTACCTTCTTCGTCGAGTCATAATAGACACGCGATTGCGATTTTTACCCGAACGCCGCTTGCTGCCGCTTCTTCGCTTGCTGCCGCTTCTTCGCTTGATGCCGTTGCCGCTGAGCCACGACCGTGACCAGCATCCGCCAGTTTGCACTTTCGGTGCAAATACGGACTCTCCGAGCGATGAGCGCAGCCATTTCAAGAAATGGCTTGACGTTCGTTTGGCGTTTTTGCCGCTATACTCGCGAAGAACGTGTTTATTGTTCTTATTGCTCATATACATGATGGTTGGCGTGCCCTCTATTTTATGAAACACTTTATGCAAATACTGTATACCCTTATCGTCTACGTTTGCAATAACAGTGCGTTCGCTTGCGTCATTATCTTTACACTTGTATTGTTGTCGAAATTGCTCGCATGCCTGTTTCCATTCGGGCTTCATTGCGTCGCATGGCGGGCAGCCATCGCGATAGAACAGTGTGACAATGTGGTGGTTCGGTTTATTGTATATATTTTCCAACTTGGCCGCACTCGACTCATCGTCAACTTGCAGTATTGAAATGTCACTCATAGTTAAAATAAGTAATATTATTTATTCTATATAAAACCATGAGATAAAAATAAACATATCCTTCTATTTCTATCTATCTATCTATCTATCTATCTATCTATCTATATGATCTTAAGCGGCGTCCAGCGCTTAAACCGGTAATTAAACGCGCATAAAATACGCGCACATTTTTCTAAATTGGTGTGACTGTGCTCCTGATACGTTTTCTGAAAGTCTTCCTCATCGTCACTTTCTTCGGCTGCGTCAAGTGACGCGTTTTCGCGAACCATCCTAAATATGGAATTCATAAAGACGCTGGTCTTATAATCGCCAATATGTGCATGCTCCGGCTCCATTGCGCCAGTATCCGGACATTGCAATGTGTAAATATCGGCCTGTGGTTCTGCGCGAATAATGAAAACGCGCGTGCGTTGCTGCTGCTGCTGCTGCTGATACTGATGCTGATGAGAATACTGTTTCTGATGCTCTTGAACCTGTTTCATTTGTTGAGGTTGTTGAGGTTGCGGAGATTGTTGAGGTTGTTGTTGAGGTTGTTGTATATAACGACCGGCAACTATTGTATGTCCTGACACAGCTGTTTGATTTTGACAGTTCTGAAAATACTTGTTATCGGTCTGTTTATCAAACCGAGCCTGTATCGCATATACGGAATACGTTGTGATCATCGATACTGATTTCAGAGCATCGGCGTATGATGCACAGCGAATCGGCATGCCGAACCATATGCGCGCTTTTGAAGTGGTCGCCCCCGACTGTGTCCGGTCATGGTCCGAGAAACCCAATCCATCGTGAAACATTTCGGTAATCAGTGCAATTTTATCGCGCACACATAATGCGTCGACTGCGCGTCCCTTGTATACAAATAAGTTTTCTACCGAAAAGAATTGCTGTTGCTGCGACTGTTGTTGTTGTTGCGGCTGTTGCGGCTGTTGCTGCTGCTGTTGTTGTGCCGAAAACAATGTGCCGTAACAAATTGTTCCATTGTTTGAAAACAGTGCAGGGTTAAGTTTCGCGCACATTGGGTGGGGTTCGCGCAGGGAAATAAATTTGATTTTCGTATGATCGCGCGGGTCAAGTTCGTAAAATATGGCGGTCGGTATACCCATCTTGTATGACATCGTGAACCATATGACACACTTCTTACCCTTTGGTATAACGTAGAAGCTGTCGCCCGAAAGTTGCTTATAACTATTGATTTCATAAGAAACTTTCATACCCGGAGTAGATAAAAGCTTGACTTCGAGCTGATGTAAGTCTTTCCTCTCCACCGAAATATATGGCAACTGTTGCTGTTGCTGTTGCTGTTGCTGTTGCTGTTGCTGTTGCTGTTGCTGTTGCTGTTGCTGATGATATTCGATTGTTGTCATTATCGGATTATTGTGTTGGTTGAATGATGTGATTGGATTGAATGAATGAATGAATGAAATTGTTTCATACTCCAATTCTATTCAATTTTAGTTTTAAATAGATTTTTTTGTTTATAACCCCCGTCCCGATCCCGTATTTTTTTGGTTCAAATTCTTTAAAAACTGTTTAAGTTCATCCTTCATAGAGCTTGTATTGAAGACGGTAATGACAACGACGCCGATTGTGATTGCATCGGTGGCAACATTGAAATACTCGTAGTTTCCCCAGAGCTCAAATCAGTGGCTCGATTTTGCGTTGTTACACCTTTAAATAACGCATCATACTGTTTCTGTGGTCGATTCACCAAGTCCTTCACTTTCGGAACCGTCAGTGTGGTTTTAAAGAACACGTATAAATAATGCATAACCGCTATCATACATAGTGAAAGCGCGGTTATCTGTATAATCCATCCAATCATAGTGTAGTACTGCCTGTATTGTATTTATGTATTTAAATTATTGTAGACCTGGATTGAATTTAGATTGTTTCGCTTGCTTATTCTATGAATATATATAAGTTATATAAGTATATAAGTAATCCTATACTTTATACGCGCGTGCATAACGCAACGCGTATTTCATTATTTAATTATTCATTTATTGTTGGTTGTCTGATCCATTTGGAAAATAAATTATATAGTTATATGTTTACTCATAAACATATAAAACTAAACATTCTCTTTATTATTAGTTATTAGATTAGTTAGATTAGTTAGATTAGTTATTAGTTCATCATGGCAAGCACACTTAAATTATTGTATTCGTTCGCATCTCCGAAAAAAAGGGGCAAAGAGCGGTTCGAAACGATTTTAGAACCGCTGCAAGCCATTCTTCAAATCGGGTTCATTTCATTTTACCCGGTTGGCACGAAAATTGCGATAAAACACAATATGCTGGTAATTCAGCCGCCAAATTATTCGCAACCTGTATCCAGATGGTATAACAATGATACGCAAGATGATTTGTGCTACCTGTTTAATGTATTTTCCCGGTTCACGCGCTATTATTCGTTTATGGAAGGCGAATATTCGGCGCTGCACCGGCTGCTGGTGTCAAATGCTCAGGCAGGAATAGACAAGCTTATTCGGACATACAGTGACACGAATCGCCCGCACATTCTGCACACGCTTAGTATGTATAAGCGAATGCTGCACACACCTCACACATTGCAACTCCACGACATGAATGACGAACCGCAAATGCAAATACATCATGCACCAGCAGCGGTACTACACCAGGATCAGCACACGCATACGACTGTGAACAACAATAGCAGCAACAACAGCAACGGCAGCAACGCTACGTCACTATCGTCTATCTTCCCGAAAAGAAAAAATCAGAATCCATCCCAGATCGCCATGCATGACGTAAGTCCTTCGCCGATGCAGATACAATCACCCCAATCCGGACCCATGTCTGCCCCAACGTCAGCGTCAGCAGTACCACCGCAGATCGCAATGAATAGCGTTGACACAACTACGGCCAACATCGATGCCGTTTTTGGACGAATTGTGGAAAAATATAACAGCCAGGTATACACCATCATATACAACGTCCTGTTGCAACTGCAGAGAAACAACGATGATAGTGGCGGGGATTACCCGCATTATATCAACGGACTGAATCAAATTCTGCAGCCAATTAACTCATCCATTAAAAAATGGATCGATGAAAATATTATATTTTAGCTGTGACATTTCGATAAATAAATGGATTATATTATTATTATAATATATTTATGGTTATAAAATAATAAATATATAGTAGATTTATATTACAATATTACAATATTCAAAATATATTAGTAAGTAAGCGCGCAAACGAATGGACGAATTTTTAGCGCGGTTTGCGCGACGACCTCATTTTGATACCGCAAATCAAAACCGGCGGCAGCTATTCACGGTTCGTGTTGGAGTGGATGCGGATGCCGATGCGGAAAATGCAGATCAAACTGGCATTAGAAGTGCATCATTCATTGTGGATCAAACAGATAAAAAAGAAATCGATATCAAGGAGTTCATGGACGCAATACACAAGACCACTGGAATCCAACTTGGAAAAACGTCATCAGCCGGTGCATTTTGTTCGCAAGCGGTATCATCATCGTCATCGTCATCGTCATCGTCGTCATCATCGTCGTCTGCAACCATTTTAGAAATATTTCGTATCCGAAAATTAGGGTTCAAGATTGTTTTGAAGCAACTTGCTATTGAAAAAGAACAAGAACAAGAACAAGAGCACCGACAAGAAAAAGAAAATGAAGAACGCGAAGAAGAAGAAAAGGAACCGCATAAAGATAAAGTAAAACGCCCATATAAGAAACGAGCCAAACCAACCGATGAATCAGAAAAACCGGTCTATGAGACTGATGCCGGCATCGCAGAACTCATCGCGAAACTTAAAGCATCCGCCGAATCTGGAACAGCATTGTCACTGAAAGCTTCCCCATACTACATGAACAATCGCAAGCACTTTACCACATTCATAACAAGCATGTTTGAAAGGTATGCCCAATCCAGAAGCACCGCAGCGGGTGAAGTGGAGGCGGAAGAATTCGATTGTTCGGATATGGCATCCACCAACCGGAAACCGTTTTCACTGCTGTATCACCAAAAAATCGTGCGCGAGTATCTCGGAATATACAGCCCATATCGCGGCCTGCTACTGTATCACGGTCTTGGCAGCGGCAAAACGTGCTCTTCCATCGCAATTGCGGAAGGACTTTCGAGCCACAAGAAGATAATCGTGATGACACCCGCTTCTCTCCAGAAAAATTATGTGGAAGAGATAAAGAAGTGTGGAAACGATATATATAAGCGCGATCAGCACTGGGTGTTTCACGATCTATCCAAGCTCCCGAAAGGTAAAACCGCCGTGGAATACGAGAAGGCGCTTTTGACCGCAATCGGGTTTCCGGAAAAGGTCGCGACCGAAGACAATATCGTTCGACTCAACGGCGGTGGCATATGGGTTGCCGAACGAGGCAAGCCCGGAAATTACTCCAGCCTGGAGGAATCGCAACGCACTGCAATTGACCGCCAAATCGATAAAATGATACGCAACAAGTATAAATTTATAAATTACAACGGCATTCGATTGCCGCAGTGGCGCGAACTCATGCGCCAGCAGCAGGGCGGCAATTATTTCGACAATGCTGTGATTATTGTGGACGAAGCACACAATTTAGTCAGCCGCATCGTAAACAAGCTGAAATCTCCCAGGAGCTTGTCCATGCAAATGTATGAAGCGCTGCTTTCGGCAAACAACGCCAAAATTGTCATGCTTACCGGAACTCCGATTATCAACTACCCAAACGAACTCGGTATTCTGTTCAATATTCTGCGCGGTTACATTAGCACGTTCAACTTCGCACTGAATACATCGGCCGCAAAATTGAAGGGTGGTGTGAATGCCGACGCTCTCAAGAAACTATTTCACGATGCCGGTGACAAGGGGTCGGTTCACGATTATTTGGAGTTCAAACATGTGCAGACGAAACCGACGCTGGTTCTAACTCGTAACCCGTTCGGATTCATTTCGAACCGAGGTGGGATCGCCGCAGCGGCTGGAAATGCCAGCGTGAGTCTGTCGCTCACTCACGGTGGAAACATTTCAGATTCAGATTTTAAAACCAATGTTACCGAGGTTCTTTCAAATGCGGGTATTACGGTAGACGGTAACGTAGCCGTAACGCGATTTAAGGCGCTTCCCGATAAAATGGAAGATTTTAACAAATTATTTGTAGAAGATAATGGTAGCGCTATATTAAATCCCGACATGTTTTCGCGGCGAATTATTGGCCTGACTTCGTATTTCAGAAGCGCGCAGGAAAAGCTTATGCCCAAATACGACCCAATGAAGGATTTCGTGCGTATCGAAATTGAAATGTCCGACCATCAATTTATAAAATACAAAGAAATTCGAGTGAAAGAGCGGACACAGGAGTCCGGGGCTAAGCGCACCGTGGTAGCCGGCCTGTATGCGGACACATCATCCACGTATCGAATCTTCTCTCGAGCGTGCTGCAATTTTGCGTTTCCTAACGAAATTGAGAGACCACCTCAAACAATCGACGCGGCTGAAGGTGATAAGGGCAAGAAAGCTGCCGCTGCAGAAGTCGAAGCGGTCGCGGCGGGCATTCCGCCGTCCGAAGGCGACAAGGGTAATGGCAAGAAAGCACCCAAACCTAAAAACCGACAAATGACCGAGCGCGCCATTGACGGAGATGCTGACGATGATGATGATGATGGTGATGATGAAAATGAAGGCGATGGCGCTAATAAGAAGAATAACCCGTTGTCGCCTCAGGAAATGCGCACATATAATGAGAGAATTATGAGCACCATACAAGAACTCGCCGACAGATCAGGCGAGTTTCTCAGCTTAAACGCGTTGCAGACAAGGTATAGTCCCAAATTCGCAGAACTTTATGAAAGAATAAACGACCCCGCCAATAGAGGACTGCATCTACTTTATAGCCAATTTCGAACACTGGAAGGTATCGGTATTTTTAAATTGGTGATGGATGCCAACGGGTATGCCGAATTTAATATTCAAAAAGATGCGCACACGGGTGCATGGACCAGAGTAATTAAAGAAGGCGATAGAGAGAAACCCATGTATGCGCTCTATACTGGAACCGAGACACAGGAGAAAAAGGAACTCATTCGCAATATTTTTAACAGTTCATGGGATAATATGCCACCATCGCTGAATTTGCGTCCGGAGTCGGAACCAAAAAATAAATATGGCGATGTAATAAAACTGCTCATGATTACGGCATCTGGCGCGGAAGGCATCAATTTGCGAAACGTTAGACACGTGCACATTATGGAACCATACTGGCATCCCGTGCGAACCGAACAAATTATTGGACGTGCAAACCGTATTTGCAGCCATCACGACCTCCCGCGAGAACTACAAACAGTTAAAGTGTTTTTATACGTTATGAAGTTCACGGCAGAACAATTAGCAAACAAGGATAAACCGGCTACCGACATTATTAAATATGATAGCAGTATCACAACCGACCAAAAACTTTTGGACACTTCGAGTAAAAAACAGCTGATCAATCAGCGACTGCTCACTGTTGTGAAAGCATCAGCAATTGATTGCGTAACGCATCGTTCAAAAGGGGGCGTTGATGTAGAGTGTTTTAAATACAAGACCGCGATTACGACGGAAGACTACGCGTTCGTGCCCAACATCAATGAAGAACAAAAAGATGCCGATGCCGAACGAAATGTGATAAAAGAAGTTGTCGGGCGACATATACAACTGGAAATAGACGGGGTCAAGGAGAATTGCGTTTTAGACGAATCATCACAAGCAGTCTATAGGCGGTCGGGAGCTACATTTATTCATATTGGAAAACTTGTGCAGGATGAAAAAGGCGCAAGAATTGAAAGGAATTAGTTGGCTAATTTTTGATTTATAGTATACATACTACACATACTACACATACTACATTAAATAAATAAAGATTTTTTCAATATAAATACATGACACATGTATACAACATTACATACATACATACATACATACATATATCATAATATACAGCCCATCAATCAATAGTATTTTGTATTTTAATTTTATAAATCATGCAAAAAACATTATCTGATTCAATTCTGGGAATAAAATTTAATTATTTTACAAATGATTGTATGGCGGGTGGATCTGTGGGATCAAACAAAGAATGGGAACCCCACATTACCGAATTCACACGGATATTGAATTCGTTTACAAAATTAGACGGCATAATTGATATTGGTGCAAATTTTGGGTATCATACATTGTTGTTTTCACGCACATGCAGCCAAGTGCATGCGTTTGAACCACAAATACAAAACTTTAATCTGTTGCAAGACAACGTGATATTAAATAACATAGGTAACATTACAACGTATAATTATGCATGCGGTGACGAAAACTGTGAAATAAAAATGCCAATCTTTAATTGTGGACAGGATCAAAAAGTGAATATGGGTGACATTACTCCAAATATATTGATGACTGATAATCATAGCGTTACCAGATCAATCATATTGGATGAACTGAAGTTTACAGAAAAAATACAGCTGATTAAGATTGACGTGCAGGGGTGGGAAAAGAAAGTGCTCATCGGGGCAAATAAAATGCTACAAACACATAAACCCGTATTGATAGTTGAGTTTGAACACTTTCAGCTGGAGAAAACTCAAACTACGTGCAAAGAATTGTTTGATTATATACGAGGGCAAAATTACTATATATTTTATTTAGATTACGAATACCCCAGCGATCACATCTGTGTGCATAATGATAATTTGGAAGATTTCAAGAGCAAATTTAAGGACTACATCTTTCCTCATTTTGAAAACAACGCCATAAATAATAACGTGATGAATGGTGTATGTGAAAAAATAACGATGTTCAATAAATCGTCACATTAATTGAATTCATTCATTCGAATCGCGATCGTGAAGGATACATCCCGTCCAATGAAATGGTGATGAAATGAATTCGGCAGCATTTGAGTTGTTGGAGTCGGATTCAGAGTGCTGCATATATGATGATGCAAATGACGCAACCGCATCGGATGCATCCCTTTCCGCACCGCTGCTATCACTTACGTCCGACGTATTTCGAGCTCGGGGTGCAGCAGGAGTTACAGGATTCGACGTTGATGATCGTTGTGATTGTGATTGTGATTGTGATTGTGTTTGTAACGACGAGATGTTTACCTGTGCGGTATTAATACCCGTTGCATTTCCATAGCAATGTATGCATTGCAGTGCCGAGGTTGTTGAGTTGACAACTAATACAATATCGCATTCGTCCATTAGACTGATATTGCATATTGAACACGTAGGATGTGTGCCTGGTGCGTTTGTTTTTGTTTTTATAAATTCGCGGCACATTGAAGTAACGCCCATATAACCGATTGACATTTGTCTGAAGTGAATTGTAACGCTGTTATAATGAAATAATAATATACTGATTATAGGGTCAATTTTTTTAATATATTATTATTATTATTATTATTATTACTATCTATTATTACCATGTGTGTCTGTGTTATATATTTATTATGATAATTTGATAATTTTAATAATTTAATAATTTAATAAATTATAGTAATCGATACAGACACACCAATGCCAAAAATATTATATGTAATAAAAGGTAAAAAAACTTACCTTTTATTACTTACCGCTTTTAAATCGTGTCATCTATCCGCATGCCGTCGTTATTAGAGCTCCCCGTTAATGAACATTGAGATGATGTTCGGTGTTGACGTGTCGAATCCTGCCAGGTTCAGCGTATTTGGGTCCTTGTGGTCGGCAATGGAGAGGCAGTTCGACGCCATTCCAACGACAATCAGCTTGGCATCGATTCCTGAGTGCTTGCGATACTGCTCCAGCGCGACTTGAGGGTGAATGGTTGGACCGTAGGTTTCCGAGTCAGTGTAGACGATGAACGCGTCAATCTTGAGGTTTTTCTTGATGGCTTCCGTCATGGGCAAAGCGCAATCCGTGCCTCCAAAGATGTCGTCGGTGGCTCTCATTGCTTCTTGGACGGTCATTCCCGGCTTGATGCGACCGTTCATATCTTTGAACGTGGTGGTGAAGGCGTAGATTTGCGTATTGGCATCACCTTCTGCGTGCAATGTAACCATCGCCATAGCCGCCGACCCCTCGCGACAGTTGACAACAGTTGAACCGGAGCACATGGCACCCGACATGCTGCCAGAGACGTCCAGCGCGATCATGATGCGTTTGCCGGTGCGCTCGACATTTCCAAATGCCATTCTGAATGTAGTGGACAGCGCGATCGTGATGCATGAATTCACGGGCCACGTGGATGAACCGAGGTCGCTTTTTCCCGTGCTGTAGGTTTTGAGTGCAACGAGAACTGCAAACGGATGGAGACGCGATTCTGTGATGCGTTTCTGGTCGGTAAGCATCCGTATGATGACGTCGCCCTTTGTTGTTGCAACGCCGGTGCTTGACAGTTTGCCGAGATTGCGCACAAGTGCGGTCATTCCCATGTCGTCCAGGAGCGACGACCAGATTGCCGGGCACGACAGAAGCTCGGTGGGAAGATGTTCACGCTGAATGCGACGCACGTCTCGCATGAGTCGAAGTGCCGTAGTTGTGTCTTTCGTTGCACCCGTCTTTGCAAGTTCAATGAGTGCCTTCAGGAACCGTGCAGTTGCAACAAGTGGGTCTTCCTTCTCCCACTTTGGCCTTCGTTCACTCTCCAACATTTCTGCAGTGGGAGCGGGAGCTGTCACAGGAGCTGGCCCTGGCGATACCTTCGCAGGAATTGCCGCTGCCACCGCTGCTGCTGCCTTTGCTGCTGCCTTTGCTGCTGCCAATGCCGATTCTTGTGCCTGCTCCTGCTGTTTCTTGGTGATTGCACGAGCGTAGATTTTCCGCTTTGTCAGGTCAAACCCTTGCAGAATCAATTTCGCGATCGTGTCTTCCGATGTGATGACGGTTGTGTTGAATCGAAGTTCCACGTCACCGGCTCCAATCTCGGTGAATGTTTGCAAGAGGTTTGTGAGCGGTTCGTGGAGTCCAATCTTGAGCGACAGCTTGTCTTCGCCGGCCATGGGTCCTGAAATGATGTTGAAATGAACACATACCTGTTGTTCTTGTTGCTGCTGCTGCCGTTGCCGATCAGGAGACGCCGCCGCCGCCTCGACTGATGCAATACTGGATGCAACAACTTCTGCTGCGGCTGCGTGCGTTGTTGTGGCATTTGCGTTTGTGCTTGTGGTGGATGATGATGCATGAAGTGGCGTGGGAATGGCATTCAATCGTGTGAGAAATTCGGTGCGTGCAAGTGTAGCGGGAACTTCAGTGCCATCTTTTGTTTTCCGGGCAGGTTTGTCTTCCTTCATGAACCAATCCAGCACAAGACGCGCGCCGTCATCTTTCATGTCCGCCGGGTTGATGTGGAGCAGTGAAATGATGTCGCGATGAGTCCAGCCCTCGCGATTTTTGTATTTGTTGAGAAGCACCGCAAGTTCGAGGCCGGCGCGCGACGTGTAGAGTTTGGCGAATACCCTTCGCACACCCTTGCCCATTCCCTTTCCTGGTTTCGATTTGTCTTGTGAAAAGTCGCGAATGTATTGCAACAGCATGAACCAGTGTGTGGGAATTCGGCACACGCGTTCAACGGACTCAAGTGCCAGCGCCTTGCATTCCGGATTGGGTGCGAACACGATGGATGCTGCCAGCGACATCATAGTCATTTCTTGTTTTGGAGCACGCCCTTTCACAGAGACATCCACGAGGTCGCAGAGGAGTTGCTTGAAAAGGGTAGGGTCGGACACGGCGGCCATGATGCATTTGGCAACGCATGTTGCGATTTGTCCACCGGATTGGTAGAAATTGCCATTGTCGGACTTGCTTCCGATGATGAGATACCGCATCCATTCCTGTTCAATGGGTAGCGGGAATGCGAATCCTCCCGCATGATTTGCCACCTGGCCAGGAAGACCAACTGACTGCGGGATACGCGCGCGCGCCGCCGGATTGTTGCGTGCCGTCATTGCGGTCTTCAGTGTTGAAGACTTACCTTTGGATCCAGATTTGCTTGCCGTAGACTTCGATTTTCCGGCCATTGTTATGACGATTTGTGATTTGCGAAGACGAGTGTGTTGTTGCGTAACTGAATACTATATAATGCGGTATGCTTTTTAAATCAATTTTTTTATTAATTCGAGAAGGAATTAAAAATTGATATGGTTTTATTAAATTGTTATGTGTAGGTAGCAAGCAAGCAAGCAGCAATAGCACAAACGAACATTCCATGGCCAATATCGGATCCGGATCAGCTCTATCACAAACGGCGTCCAACGGGACCCAAAAAATAAAACCACAGTCCAATTACACGGTCGACGCGGTTGAACCGCAGGGTGTCGTCACTGTCGATGTCGTTGTCATTGTCGATGTCGATGTCGATGTCGATGTCGAAGCTGACCGCGTTCGTAAACTGGCAAAAGAACGTAAACTGGCAGAAAAGTATCTCATGTCACAGCTGTGCTCAAGCCGAGATGTTGCTTTCATGGCGTTGTGCGATGATCAAAGTCGCATGCCGTTCCGCTGTGGCTGAAGGAAATCATTTGAAGAAATGTAAGTATGATGATGAATAAATGTAGGTATTGATAAGTATTATAATTTTATAACTAACGCTTTTTTCTAAAAATAAAAAATGTTCTGAGTACGTATAAGGAATTAAAAATTGATATGGTTTATTGAATTATTATGTAGTAGTAGTAGCATTAGCATCACGATCGTTTCATGGCCAATAACGGAACATCTCCACCCCAATCCACACAATCCGGTCACGTCGTCGACACGGTTGACACGCTTGAATCGCAGAACGATGTCGCTATCATAAAAGCCGACGATGGGTCTGCTCCAGTATTCGTTATCGAACTTCCTAAATGGGGCACTCCTGAATACTGGAGATTGTTTCAGACAGATGATACAAAAGAGGATGAAGCACATGAATCGGAATCCGAACCCGACAATGACGATGAGGCAAATGCAACCTACTGGTTGAAAACAGTGGCCGATTGGACCGCTGCCGATCGCAGGAAAAAATCAGAAATGAACGCACAAACAATGAACACGCCACAAGAACAACGGACATACTTCAAAGAAATTGCCGAGATGTTGGCAGATGAAAAAATCACGACGGAACGGGCGTGTTCCTTGATTGAGGACTTGCGCGATGCTGGAATAACTGCCGACATAATGCACTCACACCAAGAACAGGTGAAAGGCTTCAAGGAAATTGCTGAACTGTTGGCGGATAGAAAAATCACGACGGAAGAAGCTTGCGGCTTGTTTACGGAGTGGATTACGGAGTGGAGTGGATGGTTGTTGTAAATGCGTGCTGCAGAATTCTAAAAGTCTAAAAATATCAATAAATATGACATGAAAATTCATATAAACACGAATTAATAATAATTTTATTATACACATTAATTTCGTATTCTCCAAAAAGAATGCACCATGTGTCCGTAGACACGCTCGTCACACAAATTGAAACGTATTTAAAATCTAAGAACATCCAATATGCGGTATCTGATGACAATGACCCATCGAGTATAAAAACAATAAATAATAATACGAATAGTAATAGTAATAGTAATAGTAATACTAACCCAAAAAATAGAATGTGTACGTCACAAAATCATTCGATCCTTTCATCCTTTAAACCAGAAAGTCACATGGGACAAATGCGTCATTCATATTACACGGAAGACGGTGGAACCGAGCAAAGTATTATTTGCATCGAAGACGTCGTTATTGAAGACCAAATTACAACTGTAACTGATTTGTTGCAACTGTGCGAAAAATATAAACTCGCAGAGAACGTGCGATACAATATAGATATGACATCGCTACACAAAATTTGCCCATATTTACGCGAACTCAATAACATGATTGGTATGCAAAGCATAAAAACGACGGTATTGGACCAAATCATATACTTTATTCAAAAGTTGCATCTTCCACCGAGTTCGGATACCCCAGATGGTGCAAATGACGGCGCGCAACAATTGCCACCCATTTGCTGCAGCGGTCCTTCTTCTGCATTCAATTCAAACCCTTTTTTTGACAAACTAATCGGGGGTTCAACTACATCCAGTGCACAAATGCCGATATTCAAATCTGCCGACGGTAGCATACTGTTTCACTTTAAAAACCCGTTCGGAGGCGGTGATGTCGAGCAAATATATAGTAGCAATAGCAATAGCACCAATGCCACGAATTCGAAAACTAATTCCGACAAACCATCATGTTCGTCATCCGCGACTTCGTCGTGTTCGCCCAACCAGAATACGCCTCTTGGTGGAGTTGGCACGATCGCATCCATATTTGCAAATATGAACGCATATCCACCTAAAACTAAAATGGGTAATAAACAACAAAATCGTTCTACCAAACATAAACATAATCACGATCCGAGCGGGGATTTCATGCATACCGTATTATATGGCCCGCCTGGAACCGGAAAAACGGAGGTTGCCAAAATTCTCGGCAATATTTTCTGCCATCTCGGTATTTTAAAAGCCAATACATTCAAAAAGGTAACACGATCCGACCTTATTGCCGGGTATCTGGGCCAGACTGCAATTAAGACGCGCGAAGTGATTGATTCGGCTATTGGCGGCGTGCTATTCATAGACGAAGCATATGCTCTCGGAAATACAGAGAAACGCGACAGCTTTTCCAAAGAATGCATTGATACCTTGTGCGAAGCGCTCAGCGATCACAAACACGAGCTCATGGTAATCATTGCAGGATATGAGAAGGAGCTTACTGACTGTTTTTTTAGCTATAATGAGGGTCTCTCGTCTCGATTCACGTGGCGTTATAAGATAGATAACTATAGTGCAATTGATTTGAGAAAAATATTTGAAAAGATTGTCAGAGACAATCGATGGACGTTTAAAGAAGTGGATTCGGTAAAGGACGCGTGGTTCAAAGAGCACCACGACTACTTCAAATACTTCGGACGGGATATAGAAGTTTTTTTCACAAAGACGAAGATTGCGCATAGCCGTCGCGTGTTCTGTCAACCGGTAGAACATCAGCGTTCGCTGAATATGAAAGATTTAGAAACCGGTTTCGAATTATTCTCTCAAAATGAAGATGTTAAATCCAGGGGGAATCGGTTCATCGGGACCGCGGCTACGATGTATTTATAATTTATTAATGACAATGACACACTGTTTGTTTGTATGTTATTCAATTTGAAAATTATTATTTATGATATAAATAATAATATCGTGGTTTATTAGATAGATTATTAGATTATAGTAATAAATAAAATAATAAATAATACATAATTCTTAAAAATTAATTTAAAAATGTCAGAATCGCAAGACTCAAAGGATTTTCGCGATGCGGCGGTAAGGGCAAGAGGTGCATTGGATTCAAATATACGAGATAATGTAGCAGGCGCTGCCGATATCTATCAAAATCCGCCGTTTTACAGTGACAAATATAGCGACGGTAAATACGAACTCATTAAGGAATTGAAAATCAAAGAGACGGCATTGGAAGTTGTTGTTCGACAATACACTGAGAAACATCGCGAATACACGCAGTATATGAAGGATCGCGGTGGAGAATGGAATGACAATCCGAAGCGCAACGATATGAGCGGTCTTGGACTGTCTCCGGGCGATGACAGCGAAACCGTGGGCTGGTTCTATCTCGGAGACACGGATACGCTCACAGATTGCAAGCAAGCCGCACTCCGGGATGAACGGCTCTATACGCGAGTTGTGCACTATAATCCCGAGGACGGATACAATGGAAATTGGAAATACGGGTGCTATGGAAGCGTTATGAATAGCAAAACAAGTTCAAACCCCAAATCCAACTCTATTGGAGTAAGCACTGCCGACCGCACGTATTGGATCGACACCAGTGCAAACGGATCGTTCGCGCCACCCGCAGGCACCAACCCCGGAACCAATTATGGGAATGGTTGGTATTATTTGGGCCGGTATGAAGGTTATGCGACCGACAGCGGACACGATATGGGATTTTATGCGTGCAAGGAGCTCGCGAAGAATCCGTCTGAACGCGTCGAAGTAATACAGCCCGATAGATCGGTTATTGTTGTTGAACCGATGCCATACTTGAAAGACAAAGTATTTGAGACTGTAGTATATTTTGATAACAATTATGGCGGTGCCGACTGGAAAGGGCGGTGTTATGGTGGAGTCAAAGGCGCGCAACCACCATCGAGCGGTGGTGCAGATGTTGCAGGTATATGGGTATCGAAACAAACGCGGTGCATGGCCGGTGAAAATGCGCCCACCGCAAAAACGGTTCTCGTCAAGGAGCTTCAGGCCATGTATGAAGACATTCTTATTCGCAAAAAGGATATCGAAGACCTGTTTTCAAAAATACCCGGACTTAAAAAAGAGTTCGGCAGCATGTTGAACGACAGCATCTACCGCATCCAATTTGAACTTCAGCCCAAAGTTACTGAATACATTGACAGCGTAAAGGCGGAAGAATCTACCATTTCAGCACTGGATAATTTGGATTCACACGTCCAAATGACAGCAGGACGATACAAGTATGTGTTATACACTCTATTTGTAGTGGCGCTCGTTTGCGGCATTTATTTCATTTTGAAAAGTGACAATGATACCATGTATGTGGAATACGCGCTAATGGGGTCGCTTCTATGTTTAGCGCTATTTTATGCATATTCTTACTTTGGTTGGGGAATGGAGGGTAGCAAATAATTTTTAAAATATTAGTATTAATTAATAAAATAAGAATTAATAATAATAGAATAATAGAATAATAGAATAATAGAATAATAGAATAATAGAATAGAATTAGAAGTTAATATTTATAGAAAGTAATTTTAATATAATAGTTGATAATAATGCCAGTAGTAGCACAAGGATGCAAGCCCAAGGTGGTGACAGCGGTCGGACCCACGCAAACCATGGATGCGCCAAGAACAGTGCGCACGTTTACAAGCGAATATGATGAATACAGCCTCGACCCATCATCGCTTCAGGGAGCGATAAACGAGGCTCAGAAAACGCGCGCGCTTCAGACCGCAAATGCTGCAGCATTTTTGGCTTCCATAGGTAACTCCGGCAAACACAAATTCGCGGGCCAAAACATTAAAATTGGGAGCGGGACGAACGCAGTCAGTGGATACGTTACCGATAAAGGGTTGTTTAAACAGTGGGCGTCCGATAATTTAATGGACAGCGCCTCCGGAAAATACGGCTGTCCTGCAAAAACCACCATAGAAACGAAACCCGGATACGCAATACCGAGCAATAGAAATCAAAACTACGTAGGCGCAGCACTTAATTCGTCTGGTAATTCAAACGACCCGCTGTTTTTAGGAACCCAAAATGGGAGTATAACCGGTGCCGCATGGAATCGTTCTGAGAGCACGCTGCCTGCTTGCGGCAACGAAGGGTCAAACGTTCAGGTCGTCTATCCCGCGAAAGCTACCGGCTCAACGTATCGCGGCACCTTCAATCTCGGCGTTGTTTCAACTACTCGAATGGAAGAACAAACCGATATGAGCGCCATCTCATATGAGACATGCATGAAGCGCGCCGAAGATAAGGGGCGAAGCGTGTTTGGATTCACAGGTAACAAATGTTATATTGGGTCAGGCGCGCTCGGCGACGCACAATCGGCGGGTATAGCATATGCAATTGAAGGCACGCCACTGACAAACGCCAACCCACAAAAGCTGCTGCATTTTGGAATGGATGGAACCCTCAATATATTAAAGAGTGCAGCTCCGAATAACGATGCAGCGGATATAGTCGGCTATTTCGGACGCCAGTCAAGCGAAGGTTCTGCCAGATTTCCCAACGGTGTAGACAAGTGTGATTTCAAGACCGGTGGTCTTCTTGCCGAAAAACCTACAGGAACGTGGGGAGAGAATTGCAACGAGATTTTAGAACCATATCTTCGTGATACATATTGGGGATATTGGTAATACAAATAATTGGAAATAATTAGATTAAATAAAATGTAGAATCTAATTATCTAATCTAAATATCTAATCTAAATATCTAATCTAATTATCTAATCTAAATATAATTATAATTAAATTAATATAAGTAATATAAGATAAAAGTTGTTATATAGATTATAGATAGTCTGACATGGGAGGAGGTAGTTCCAGATATCAACCATCACATCATTGGTTTCCATCATTGGCATGGAGACGCCCGTATAATGTTACCCCAAATAATGTCACGCCGGAATTGTGGGGTGAAGGACAGCAACAGTCATACTATCAACCGGCATATAGATGGGACCCAGCAAGAGGGTGTAATAAAAATTTCAAGGGGACGTATAAATGCGGTAGTAAAGACAACCAAATAAAAAATACAATTTTATCGGGGTTCAGCGGCGGAAGTGTAGCGTATTTTGATTGTAGAGCTGAACACGACGCGTGCACTAATTTCCGGCTGGAGCTAACCAATTCAGGGGAACTTCGATTCACAGATAGGAATGGAAATATCGTTGCAAATGGAAATGCATTCAATGCCGTAAATTCCACGAAGAAAACCAATGAAACCATTAATCCAAACCAGCGTCCAGAAGACATTCGTTCACTCAACGATATTGTGCTGAATAGTAAGCTGCCTAATTTTACAAGAACGTATGTTCAGTACATGTACCCCAGCCAGAGTCTTAAAGCCGGGGAGTACTTGTGTTCCGCCTCCGGAAATTGTTTTCTGGCGGTGGTGGGTGATACATATAAAGTGTGCGCTCTGCGAATACGATCTGCGAAGTTGGCTGCTGACAGCGTTATTATAACCGGTGACAGCGACATGAAATCATCTGCGCTGTATGAACTGAACGGACTCAACGTTGACAATTTAGGAAAGGTCGCAAACATATCCATTGACGGACGACGACGTATGTTCAGCACGGGACAAGTCGCGCTCGGAAAAAAATACGTTGAAATTACCGGAAAAGATAAAAGCGGACGCGTTCTCGCATACGACAATCCAGGTGACCAATTGGAAAATGTTACGAATGATACAGGGGCAATTGATTTCTGTTTTGACCAGTGCAGCAATCGCGACGATTGTGGCGGGTTTGTGGTTTCGGACAATGATCCGAAAATATGCCAGTTAAAAACGACGGACCTGTTTCCGGTGGGGAATCGCGTTCAGAGTGACATCACGCACCTTTATAAACGGTTGTATGCACCTAAAAAGGTTTCAGAATCGTGCATGAAACCCGAAAATGCCGGTATTGTGGCGATCGACAGCGTTCTATTTGACCATTATCCGACCGACAAAAAGGACCCTCGAATGACGCGCGACACATTGTGCGGTGTTGACCAGCTGGTCGAAACTCCCACCACGAATTTCGATACGGCATCTGCCAATTTGGCATCTATTTATGATACCATCATGGATAAAATCCGAAAAACAATAAAGGCGCAAACAATGTATAACCTGTTTCGTAATGATCCCGGAATGGATGTGGGAGAGAAAATAGATGACTATTCGAAAACGACCGACCAGATCAAGGCGTTTACGGATAAAGAAGAAACTGTGCGGGGTGCGGAAGAAGACACGCGTATAGCGTTAATAAGCGAAACATACAAGTATATCGTATGGAGCATGGTGGCTGTTATTATAATCATCGTGATTGTAATGTATGGTGATATCGGAACGTATGCCAATCTGGGCGCAATTACTGATGTTTTTAAAGGTGCCGCTGGAAATGAAACGCAGTCGTCATCCGAGTCGCAGTAACCAACCAGTAACCCAAACATAATATACCAATTAAGTAATTTATTATGCCTTCATTTCCATTTTTATCGCGGGATGATACATGTAATTTCGAATAACAAAATCTGCAGGAATATAATCTTCAATTCTCTCTTTTGGAGCACCTACAATTTTCAGGATAGGAAACGGATACGGTTCTCGTTCGATTTGTTCTTGTAATGCCGACACGTGCTCTTCGTATATGTGCGCATTTCCAACATTATAGATAAACTCATTTGCGCGCAGTCCGCAGTGATGCGCCAGCAAGTGGGTAAGAAGTGCATATGACGCTATATTGAACGGCACGCCCAGGCCAACATCCCCGCTGCGCTGGTATAATGCGCAGCTCAACAAGTCTCCTTCGCTAACATTAAACTGAACAAGGACGTGACACGGCGGGAGCGCCATTTCATCAAGTTGCTGCGGATTCCACGCGCTCATTACCATTCGTCGCGAAGTGCGCTGCGCCGGGTCTTTCAGGGTTGCAATGATATCGGCAAGTTGGTCAACACCCTTTCCAGTGTAGTCTGCATCGCATCCGGTGTACGGAGCGTTGAAATGGCGCCACTGGTGTCCGTAGACTGGACCCAGGTCATTTTCTCGAAGATGCGTTAGCCCCCGACCATCCAGGAATTCCCGGCTGGCATTGGCGTCCCATATATGGACACCCTGTTCTTTGAGAATCGCGTTATCGGTGCGCCCCCGAATGAACCAGAGTAATTCTTTGAGACATGTTACCCAAGCCACGCGCTTGGTGGTAAGAAGCGGAAGAATTCCGCCGCGAAGAGAGAAATGCATGCCCGCGCCAAATACACACATAGTTGTGCCATTGCGCGTTTTTTCGGAGGTCCCATACCCCAAAATGTCCCATATCAGGTTACAATATTGTCGTTCGTCGTGCGATACGGCAGGAAGCACTGCGTCGTAGGTTTTCCCGATACGGCGGCTGCGTTTACTATATTCGGTTAGAGTTTTAAACATGTAATAATATATTTATGTATACGAGCATCACTTCTTTCTAATTCATTTCAATGAAGATAAATAATATAAATAATATAAATAAATGCAGCGACATACTTATTAGATTGAATTATATGGCATATCAGTTGTATCGATGCTGGTATTATCCATATGCGAGTTCTACAACCCGTGCCTGCACGGACGCGATGACTCCAGTTCTCCAAACATTGACGGGCAGATACTATGCTGCTACAGCGTTCCCAGAGAAAAGATATTTCGACCGCGCGGATACCCGTTTCGTTTTCTTGGATGCGGCGGCGGCCGAAATGTGTTGACGTACTGGTGGGATGTAACACAAACTGCTTATTGGAAAAATAGTGCGAACGGCGAATTATTAAATTCAGCCGAATGCGAGAATCTTCGCGCACACGGTCATCCCACTATTCGCAACTATTTCCCGATTATTCGGGCACGAGGGATCCGCTTTCTTGAAATTGTAAAAACGATTTATCTTGAACCTGGTGGAGAATGCGTTTGCGTGTTAAAAACGGTCTGGCTTCGCATTTTTCAAAGAAAGGTGCGAAATTGGATACGAAAAAAACGACAGGTTGCTTCTTATCTAAAAACGTCGCGATATTTGATGTTATCTGAGTGCGGTATGCATACCACACAGTTTATGTATTAGGAATATACAATGTATTGTATTATTCATCGAAAATATATTGTGACTATTTACCTATTTACTACCACACCTCTGCTACACTCTGCTTTTGCCGCTTTTGCCGCTTTTGCCGCTTTTGCTACCTGTGCTATCCGTAAAATATTTACTATGAATCGTTCGCATTATTTCGTCATAGTTTCTATTATCATGTATTGCATAATAAAAAAGTAAAAATACGATTTCTTGTATGATATTTATATCATACCTTTTTTTATTACCTTGTTTTTGTAGCGTATCTACATATGGAGCAATAATGTTCATTTGACTGGTATGCAAATTAGCATTCACCGCATAGTATAATCCATCAATCGACATTCTATATGCATCATCAATAATGGCGCCATCTATGTTCAACCCATCATGAATGATGTGACCGGCTGGAATGAAATTTTTCAAGCGCAAGTGTGTATATTCTGGTAATGATAAATTTGCTCTGGATAAAAAATTAGCCGAATATTCGTGCAAATCCATTATTCGTCTAACACACTGAAATGGAACACATCTACTTGACCTATCATCGCACCCACAAACAGATAGAATCAGCGGTTTAACGTATTCTGCATAATCACTGTTCCCCAATGGACCGACATTCTTCCCACTAAGTTTATGCTTGATGTATGAGTAACCGTGTAAAACTATTTTATTCCAAAAACCCAACAAATTTGCATACTCAAATTGAAACCACGTATTTCCGTATAAATCTGGAATAGGGCTTTTTCCTATCAAGCAATCAAACGTTGAATTTGTTTTAGTTGTGTCACATACACTACCACTCGATCTGCAATCATATAAAATACCGTTTCCTAATCTGTATTGCGGTGCATCGTGAACACTATCATGAGACGACTCAGGAAGAGTTTTTTTTGTAATGCACTCTCTTAGTTTATCTGAGTTTTTTTTATCCTTGACGATACTGTCGTAAAAAAACCCGTTATCTTGAATGACGACAAACGCTCCGTTGTATATCTCTTTTAATCCTTCTCTATTTATGTTCGTATATGATATCAAATTCATAATGAACTCTTTAATTAATGGATCCACGCCAAGGTGGGCTTCTAATTCATATGCGTATGCAATCAAATCGTCATAGTCGGGATTTATATCTCTAAACCCTGCATCGCACAAACCATCGAACGTTAAAAGCTCTTTATCCTTATTAAAATAATTATTGTAATTTGTTAGGCATGAATGATCAGTTAAATACTTGTGCGGAATATAATTGTATTGGTCCTTGTCGATGCGGTCTTGTGCATATAAATATTTTGTTCGCGCATTACGTGTGCATTTAAACCTGTCTTTAATTTGTCGAATAGTCGGTGTTGGATTACCACTAAAGAAATAGCAATTATTATCATATATCTCTTTTGCACGCCCATCTATACCTGCACTTCTTGCTGAAACTTTTGTTGTTTGTTTGGACTTTGGGCGACCGTTTGATTTTGTATTTGGGACCATTGCACCACCGTATCGTAACATTGGGCTTGTGTGCTGTAAACGCCGCTTTGTATTTTTCAGCCGATGAGATTTTCTTTTCATTCTTTGTTTAATCTATCTATTCTAAAAACCTAAAAACAATAGATATATTATATATATTATATAATAATGTTAATTAATTATTTAAACAATGTTTAGATTAAAATAAAAATGCGTAATTATATCTATATTCACGTGTGTTGTGTAAACAATTGGAAAGATGTGTTGCATCATTTGTATTCCAATATTAAGACAAGTGGGTTGCACGATATTGTAACGCGCATAAGGTGTAACGTGTTGTGTAATCCAGAATCAAAACCCAGCGTTGAACTGTTTTTTTCGGAATTATTGTCGTCTGATGCGAAATTGGAAATATTAGGAATAACATGCGATATATCGTTGTATGAAATACCAACCATAAATTTATTACACAATCATGCTACTGAAGCTGCTGATGATTTTAATGTGCTATATTTGCACACAAAGGGTGTGACGCGAACCAATACAAATGTTGACGATTGGGTGAACTACATGATACATTTCAATATAAATCAATATAAAACGTGTATAGAACAATTGGCGGATCATGATACGGTTGGTGTTAATTTATTTACCACTCATCCGATTCACTATTCTGGGAACTTTTGGTGGGCGAGGTCAAAATATCTGAAGAATTTAAAGCAGTGTGAGAATAACCATTATAATTCGCCCGAATTTTGGCTCACGGAAGACAATTTGGGAAAGTTTTCGTCACTATGGCATTCAAATATTAATCATTACAATGAACGATACGAAGAACATAATTATAAAAATAAAATATAAATCCCAGCAAATTAAAACGAAACTAAAATATTTTTTTATATTATAAAATAATCAAATATAATACAAAGAAAATAATAACATCATAAGTTATAGGTTTAATTTTAGCAATAAATTAATAAAATAATAAATTAATACAATAAATACAATACAAACGCACGATCAAACACAAACAATGGACTCATTAGAAGAAGCGGTCCGCGACGGAGTTCGCCGGTCCGGATTTTTGGACTACGTATTTAAAATGGATGACGCGCAACAGGGTATTCTGCTGAATATTTCTCAATATCTTGTGCTCGCAATTATACCGATTGCGATCATTCTCACGCTCATACGCACGTATGTCCCCGACCCCGACGACCAAAAGGGCAGTTTGCTCGTTTTAGTAGAAATCATAGGCCAGTTGCTGTTCATGTTCATGTCCATCTATTTTGTTCACCGAATCATCACGTATATTCCCACTTACAGCGGATACAAGTATGGCGAGCTGAATATGATCACAATTGCGCTCGGTATCCTCATGGTTGTTCTCTCAATTAAGACCAAATTGGGAGAAAAGGTGCAAATCCTGGTCGACCGCGCTGAAGAGCTGTGGTCGGGGGAAGGCAGTGTTCGCGAGACAGCTGGTCGAAACTCGCAAGTGCGCGTAACTCAACCGCTGTCTCAACAATTCATCCAGAGCAGCGGTGGCATGATGGTTAGCGGTGGAATGGCGCCTCCCGCCGCCCAGCTCACCAGTAATAAAAGCATGCAGAATGAGTTCCGCCCGCCCGTGCAGCAGCAAGCCGGCCATCCCGCAGGGGGTGCATCCATGGCCGGAGGCATGATGCAAGGATTTGAACCGATGGCAGCAAATGAAATTATTGGGCACTCAATGTTTTAGGTTTTAGGGGTTTCATATTTTCAAATTTCTATCTGCTCATTTGTAGATAAAAAGTTGTGCAATAAAATACCGTCTCCGTCATTCTCGATATCTCCTGCAAAAACCGCATTCTCGTAGAGTTCGCGCAAAATATCGGGCGGGGCAGTGGACCCCACTTTCAGCAAATTCTTTTTATGCAGACGCGCCGTTATTGTGCGCAACGGGATGTGACGCATTTCCTTTCGTTTCTTTTCAATGCTGTGCTGGGTTTGTCGGTTCTTTATAAGAACTCCAATCACCGGTCCATTGCGATTGATATACTTTCCAAGTTTGTATTTCTTAGTTACAACGTGTTGTTTGGTTTCGCGAATTTTAATATCCGGTTCTTGCGTTTTTATCGTATTTTCAATATGCTCGCGCCGATACTCGTCAAGGCGCTGTTTGCGTAGTCCGTACATGGAGTCTATTATGTCATTTGTCGCTGCGGTTGCGGTGGATTCGTCGGCGGCCAAGTCGTCGACACCCGAATCGACCGAACCACCACCTGCCATTCCACCAGCAACCCCGGCCAGTCCAGCCGACGACGGTCCGTCGGATGTTTCAGGCATGTTTGAAATTGAACCAGAAATCAGGCTATCTCCAAACGGATTCATTGCGTTTAAATCAATTGAATTCATTGCACCGCCAATTGTAAGCGGGTCTGGTGGGTGTGTAACGGCAGCAGCATTCGTATTATTTACATTTCCGGACCTCAATGTTTTATTATGGAGTGACCTAAACGTGGGTTTTGTTCCACCCTTCAGACAACCCCATTTGGGTTCGGACGGAATCGGAATCGTCATATTCACCGGAACACCTGTTTCATTTGAAAAAAATAATGGTTGAAAATCGGATGGCGAAACTGTCTGAAACGGAGGAGGAGGAGGAGGTTGCATTATTTGAAAGGCTTGAGAAGAATGTTGTGAGGGCGAGGGCGTTATATGCGCATTCTGAAACATATTTGAAGATGCAGATGCTATTGCAATCGGTTGATTATTGCTGTTGGGAAATGTATTTGTATTTCCAAACAATGCTGGTGGTGCCTCCAGATAAACATTGGGTTGTTGTTGTTGTTGTTGTTGTTGTTGTTGTTGTTGTTGTTGTTGTTGTTGTTGTTGTTGTTGTTGTTGTTGTTGTTGTTGTGGTTCGCTGCGTCTGTCGCGTTTAGATGTTTTGCCTCCCGACTTATGTTTATTCGAAAGGTTTGATGAAAGATTTTGCAAATATTGCAATGATTGCAGATACGTTTCTGCAGACCCCCCACTCGATGAAGATGATGCGGTTGACGGTGCAGGTGTTAGTGCAGAGGACAACGCACCTCCTCTGTCATTTTGTTTCTGTTGGTGTTTTTTAATTCGATCCAATAAATTCTTCTTCAACGTATTTGGCCGTATAAATGGTTTCGGCTTTAGTGTCGCGCTTTTATCCGACCGCTGTTTCGCCTTTCTGGACGCCCTTTTTGAAAACAACTGGAGCGATGGGTCGATTGTAATGGTTCGTTTTCTGCCAGCGTCTCCTCCACCACCCGATGAAGTGGTCGTAGACGACATAAATTTAAAAACGGTATTATATTATATCTAAATTTATAATCCATAGTATAAAATACTACAAATTATAACGAACATCATCAATCAAATCGCTAAAATCATAACATCATAACAAAGAAAATCATAATAAAGAGCCTCTCATCTTCTTGCAGCCCACAGACGGTCGTCTATCTACATGAACCCTCGTTTAGCCATCCATTGCAAGTATGACTTGGGTGAGGCAGATTCGCTGCGCCATTCTTTGTAAGCGCGCAGCGAAACATATCTTGGGTGAAGCTCGCGTCTTTTCGCGGGTTGTTTTGCAATGCTCAATCGCGCGGGGTTGTCCACTTCGACATTCTCCGCCAGAATCGTTTTAACTCCGTTTACAATCTGGACCAGCGTGTATTCGATTGGAATTGCAAAAGGGTCAATTTTCCCGGGATCCGAACGCGGGCAAATCGCGCATTTCATGGTGCATTCAAAGAATGCCTCGATGTGTGCGTTTTTAAATGCAACAATTGACGTGTAATCGAATTCCGTCCTGTGCGGAGCCACTGCTTTCCACACATTGTGCAAATCTCCTCCGTTTTTTTCGCACGCGTCGATAATTTGCTTGATAAATGTTGCGAGTTCGCCCGTTCCGAAGGATGTCTCTTCGCAGCAAACATCAACTCCTCCAACCGCCTCAAAACAACGTCGAATTTTATCCTCCGTTGTATGAATTGGGATATCTTGAATTTCCGTCGGTTTGAGGTCTTGATTGATAATGTCTTGTCCCAAAACGGCCTTCAAATCATCCAACTTGACACCGTTTCCGGTAGCGTAAATAGTGGTATCGTTATCGTTATCGTCGTGGCTCATTCTTCTTGGTTTGTTGTTACTATTGTACTTTGCTACTACTAATAAATGTAAAAGGTTAAATCAATCAATTTTTTTATATTTATTTATAATACTTTGCGGTATATCATATTAGATATATATTATATATATTATATATTATTACTTCAACTCAATACTGTGTTATGTTAATGCAACAAATGCAACATATGAGTCCACCCAATCCCGATCCGACCAATTTATTAAAATCCGAGATATTTGATTATGTGATAAACGTATTGCACAGATATCATCATTATGTTAGATTCGATAAAAAAAAAACAAAAGACAAATTCATTGCCCACATTTGGAAATGTTACAATAATTTTAATAATAAAACACTTCAAGAACAAATTAGATACGTAAACGAGCAACTGTATTGGGGGGATGATGATGAATTTACACCAACCATGTGTCCTATCCACCGAATGGATTTGTGTTTATTCTACGAGACATGGAGCTCTCCGCCCGTTTTTATGGGCGGGTGGTCAGGAATTCCCTACGAATGGGAAGTTTTCGAGGATCACGATGACCGAGCAAAAAATCACTGGTTAATTCGCGCCGATGACGGTCATAATTTAATGAACAGTCGTCATCACAGGACATGGGGTATGAAGGAAACAACCTCTACAAAAGGGTTTGATTATCTTGTCAAACCGGGAGACATATTATGGTTTATATTGAACGGATGCGGCGGAAAAGTGATAGCATTTGCCGAATACGTGAGTCACAATGGGCGAACCCGAACGAACGAAGAATTTGGTTGGGAACGACCGGCGACCAATGGCAACGACGAATGGAATATAGAAGTAAATTATACCGATTTTAGACATGTCGAAACCGACAATCTTTTCACACGTATAAAAGGGCAGAGCGCAAATATACGAATATATAATCATAAAGAACCAAACTGCGAGATAGATTTACCGCGCATTTATGCTACATATACAGATGATAACAACATAATGATATAAATTCCAACATCGCTCGCACCAATTACAATCACACCAATCACAGCAACAGCGATAAGATGAATGTTGCAATATTAAATATCTTGGAATCAATTGCAGCTTGATCGGACACGGTATCCTTGTCGGCATCAATCACTAATTTTCTGCGAGCGTCGTTAAGTATCCAGTCGTCATGATATTTATTGCATTCTGCAAGGTATTCTAAAGCAATGGTCTCGCCCTCTCGGGCGCGCTTCTTAATGCGCGACAAACATGTTTCCGCTGATGCCTGGATGTATACGATACCCGTCACACGCACATCGTTGTAAAACTCGTCAAACCACATGTTATAAATAGTGTGGTCGTCTTTGCCAATGAATCCTTGCGCGTGCAGCATTTTTTCAAACACGTTGCGATCAGTTTCCACGCATCGTTCGGTAATAATGACGTCGTATGCCGGATTTCGGGCGGCAGCCAGCAGTATGGACAGCCTGGAAATATATGCCATCATCTGGAACTTGAACGCATATGTTTTGGGATCTCTGTAAAAATTAGAGAGAATAGTTTCGCCGCGCTCGTCCACGACAGCATTCCAGACGGTATCAACGGGTTCCTGAATGAAATGCACGTTTGGCATGTCGGCAAATGCCGCTTTCAGCTGTTCTAATGTGGTCGATTTTCCGGAACCGATTCCACCGTCCACGGTGATAATAATGGGTTTGGTTTTAGCGTGGCGCCTATGCATATTCGTTACGCTACCAATGTCCGCCTTAATGCCGTCTATATTTCCGCCAGTATCAGAAGCATTATGCATAATTGACAATTGATGTTGTGGTTGTGCTTTACCAGATATGTCTAAATATATAATACATGTATATTTATATTTGTATTCTATATTATATTTATAAAAATTAAAAATAAACACTGCGCTACAAATGTATATTTTACGACCACCTCATCCTTTCTCGCATGCTATTAAACATATCATATGCATACGGATGATTGGCGTGCAGGGCCATATTACACCACCTCATGGCATTGATAAATTCCGGGTGGTGCGGGTTATCATTGGATTTACGGCGGTATAGTTCGGCAATTGAATAAAAAGCATCCGCATTCCCCTGGTCAGCTGCAAGATTCAATAGCCGTAACGCTTCATCCGTTTTTTTCTGCAATTTACTTAGGGCTATTTGCGCCTCGTCGTAATTCTGCGCTGCAGCAAGTGTGAAATAGTCAGACGCTTCCTTTGTTTTCCCTTTTTGCAATTCGTATAATCCAAGTACATATTCACCATATTTGCTGCCAGCAGCCGCACTTCGTGCTGCCAAAGCAGGACCGGCCTTTATGCCATCGTTAAAGTGGCAATGTGCTAAAACTCCTTGGCAATCTGGATCATGAACAACTTGAACTTGAGAAACCAACAACATCGCTCCACGAACATCTTTTATAACCCCCGCCGTGTGGCCATTTAATAACATGTCTGCAAGGCATGCACGCGCTTGAAAATTGCCGTCACTTACTTCTCTCAATTGCCTAACTGCTTCCTCATTTGCATGGATACACCTTTGAAGATCGCATTTCGCAATATCGCTAACATCGCGATAACGAAACGATGTCGCGTGCATCTGTTCAGCTATTTTGAATATTTCACCTTCAATAAGTTTCATTGACGCGGGACCGCGAATGGAATGTTGTCTTAAACTTTCTAATTTGCGAGGTGGCATGTCCATGCCGAATAGCAGCCTTTTTGATAATACGTCAAACAAGCCGGATTCTGGTCCACCTGGTGCTCCCAAAAGCGCCTTAAGTCGTTCTGTTCTTGATTTTGGAGGTGTTTTTGGTTTTGACGATGACGCCGAAGCCCCTGAAGCCCCACCACTTCGTTTTTTGTTACGACGACGAGTATTTTTGACCCTACGAGACATTGTTCCCTTTTTATTGTTCGGCATTTAAGCTATATATATTAATACGAGAAAAAATAAACAATAATGAAGACCGTTTAAATAAAAACTGTTATATTTATGCAACCATCAATCGAGAATTCGAATTCGAGATAATACACATGCAGTCATCAAACATTCAACAATACGACAATGTTTCCATCAATTGCGATACTAATACTTATACCCGTAACAATATGCATTCTGATAGTGGTTCTGATCCTCACTCCGATGATGACAACCACGGTTGTTCCGTATCCGTTGCTGGAGATGGCCAACGTGGAGTGGGAGAGGCGGTATCAGAATCTAAATCCGGACCTGGAGAACCAGAACAATTACACGTATCACCCGATTCCTCAGCGGTGGTAGAAGCGCAGGACATAACCAACCAAGTAAAGCTCTCGAAGAGCGAATGGGATTATACGGAGATTCCGGAACCACAGTCAGAGCAGGACATCATGCGAATGATAATTTCCGGATTCAATAATGTGAATATATTCAAAACCGCGCAACAGTCGCTCATTTCATTTCTTAAAATACAGCCATCTGATGAAATGCATTTTCATTTATATAGCACATTTTACAAGGCCGAAATTGCAACGCTTTTGAGGCGCCATAAAAAAAATGAATGCGACTATTTGGCGAAACTTGCATCAGACCAGTCGGCGTCGTCGTCACCGGCATCATCATCCGAGCCACAAAAGGACCTCTTTTCATCTTGGAAGGGAATACGCGGACAAACCAAAGAAATTAAAAAAATAGATCGCATGCGAATCGACAATATCAAAACAGATCCCGCGCAAATGACGGGAATATACGAAAATGTGCTGCTCGGCGTTTTAGACAAGGTGCTCGAGCACAAATACAATCGCATTGCATCACTCCGGTCAAAGTGGATGTATTACTATTACAGTCTTTCGGTTCTGTTCAATAATAATATTGAACACCTAAACGCAAACGTGAATTCATTTGTAGCGCACGCGATAGACTATTATGAGGTGGAAGCATCTGCCACTGAGAATGTTCTGATGTTCATACAAAACGCATATGAATACGTGGAGCGAAACGAGTTTGTGCACCGATATGCCAACTTGCAGCTGTATGAGCATCAGAAACAGCTGTTCACAGTAATCAAGCGCCCGGGTCCCAAGCTGGTGCTATACATTGCTCCAACTGGAACAGGTAAAACGCTGTCTCCGCTCGGTCTAACGGAGCAGTTTCGTGTCGTGTTCATCTGTGCGGCACGACATGTGGGCATCGCGCTTGCCAAATCCGCAATCACCATGAAAAAGAAGGTGGCGTTCGCATTTGGGTGCAACAATATTGACGACATTCGGTTGCATTACTTTGCGGCAAAGGAAGCCACGCGCGACTGGCGCACAGGTGGCATCAGAAAGGTTGACAACAGCGTGGGCGATAACGTGGAACTCATGATCTGTGATATAAAATCATATCTTTATGCCATGCACTACATGCACGCGTTCAATCCGCTCGATAAGCTGGTCATGTATTGGGATGAACCCACAATCATGCTGGACTATCTGGACCATCCGTATCATCCAATTATACACAACACCTGGGCAAAAAACATCATTCCAAATGTGGTTCTGTCATCAGCCACGCTGCCAAATGAACACGAAATCAAGGGCACACTATCTGATTTTCATACCAAATTTCCAGGCGGCGAAACACACAGCATTGTGAGCCATGACTGCAAAAAGTCGATTCCGATCGTAAACAAGAACGGATTCGTGGAGCTGCCGCATTTTATTTTCGCGAAGGACGAGTATGTCCGCGTTCAAGAAAGCGTGGCGCACTGCGAGCAGTATAAGACAATCATGCGTTATCTTGATTTGCGTGAAGTGGTACGGTTCATATGCGTAGCGCATAATATGAACGCGGTTAGCTCGTCAAAATATTCCGTCGCCAGATACTTTTCCGGTAAAATATCCGACATTACAATGACAAGCATTAAGGTTTATTATTTAAAGGTTCTCGGAAATTTGAAGGCGTCGGTGTGGCCGGAACTCAGCGCCAAAATGACAAGCGACCGAGTGCCAATTTATAAATCGAGTATCTATTTTTCAACGAGTGATGCGCACACGCTTACCGACGGACCGACCATCTATTTGACGGGTGAAGTTGATAAGATTGCGAATTTTGCACTGCAATCTGCTAACATTCCGAGCACCGTATTTGATGACATTATGGAAGACATTGATTTCAATGCGATTCTCACGGAACGAATCGACGAGCTTGAAAAACGGCTGGACGATGAGCGGGCAAAACGCGAGGGTGGTGGTGGCGGTGGTGGCGGTGGTGGTGCAGTCAGTGACGCAGGTGTTCGCGGCGGCCGAACCGTGAGCAAAAAGGAACAGGATTCGAAAATGTGCATTAACGATAAATCCGAAAAGGTGATGAAGCGGTTTGACGAGTTGTTTCAAATTCAAGGCAAGGTTGGCGAGCTTCGTGCACAAGTGAAGACGGTTACATTGAATGAACTGTTCGTTCCAAACAGTGACGAGCACTTTCATCACTGGGTTGCTGAAAGTCGTGCGATCGCTGAAAAAAAAACAAACAAGTTTTCGGGCGATGTTGACCCTGAAACTGTTGAGCGCATTATGTTGCTTCCGGTAGAAAACAGCTGGAAGCTGTTGCTCCTTATGGGAATCGGCGTGATTTCCAATTCGGGTGGTTGTGGTAGCAATAATAACACGCAGTATAATGACATAATAAAGAGCCTTGCACAGAACCAGAAGCTCTACTTTATTGTAGCATCTTCTGATTATATTTACGGAACCAATTATCAGTTCTGTCATGGATATATAGGAAAGGACCTTGCAAGTATGACGCAAGAAAAAACGATACAAGCAATGGGGCGAATTGGGCGCAATGCGCTGCAACAAGATTACACGGTGCGATTTAGAGAAGACGGTAATATACGAAAACTGTTTTTGACCGTTCCTCCTAATGAAAAGATTGAAGTCGTGAATATGAACCGATTGTTTCATAGTCGCGATATGTAATATGTATGTAATATGTATGTAATGTGTATGTATGTAATATGTATGTGTATGCATATTCAAACGTGTTCTAAGGTTTTGTCAGGCTCTAATGCTGTCTTTGGACTTTTGCAGAATGCCGTCATAACGAACGCAGTGCGCACTCCTTTCTTACGTCTATCGTGATATCGTGATATGTCTGTCTACAATGGTGCGGGTGCACCCCCGCCTCATCCGCCTGACATGGTTTGCCGTTGCTGCCTCTGCTGCTGCCTCCGTTGCTGCATCTGTTGCCTATTGCGGCGTGTGGCGGACCTATGGTGCTTACGCGACCTGCCCTTGCGATTTCTGTATTTGGTTGCAGGCATAATAATTGGTTGTATTGGATTGGCGTTTAGTTATTTTTTATATATTATAATATTGTATTTTATTATAATATATAATATTTTTTAAATAAACCCCTAAATTATTTTCATTCATTCACACATTCACACAATCATTGGTAGATGTCGTCCGTAGCACATGATAGCGCAGTCCACCGTGAAATTGAACAGCAAATAATAAAATATTACAGTATAAAGAGCGAATACGAAAAGAAAATAAAACGTAAACTTGAAGCCGCCCGAGAGCGCCATAAACATACGCGCAATACATTGGACGCATTGTTGCGCATCGGTGTGTGCGAGGTGTGCGGTGGCATGGGGGGCATGATTTTTTCAAACGAAAACGGCACGCTAAAAATCACATGCGTAACAAAATCGAACTGCAAAGCGAATATGGTGATTAAAAAACCAAAATATGCGAATTATGCTACATTGATGGAGGAATATCAAACCAAAATTGAAAAAATAAAGGAAAAAACAATCGAGTTGAAACTGACGCTACTTTTCGGTTATTCCACGGAAGAAGAGACATTGAAAGAATTCTCCAAATTGGAAGCGGAGAAGGATGCGACTGTTAAAATACTGGACCGCATAAGAGAGAAGTATCATAATGTGGTTTCAAATAAGGCACACGAAACTACATTAAAAAACACCGAACATCGCATAAATGAAGTTATTAAAAAGATAAAATCAATGCTTTCGCCAGCAGGAGCATTTGGTGTTGAACAGGATGTGGTTCGAACTGCCGTTCAGAATTATTGTGATGAGATGGTAGGTCTGCTTGATATATACTCCACCGCAAAATATTCTTATAGAGAGGTTGTCCTTGATGAAGATTATATCGATGATTCGTCGCGCCGTAGACTTGTTCAGAATACTGTGAGTATGAGTGACATCGTCCTGCAAGTTCCTTCAGCATCAACGTGAATCATAACCTATACCGTATCACCTGTATGCGATTGTTGCCCGTATCGCATACAAATATATTTCCATTGCAGTCTACAGCCAATCCAGTCGGATTTTTAAACTCGCCATACGCATCACCACGGTTGCCGATTATGCGAACTTCGGTGAAATCTGGATTAAATATCTGAATTCGGTGATTGCCTTTATCACTTACAATCACGTTTCCAACGCAATCGACTGCGATTCCTGCAATTCCTTTAAACTGTCCCGGGCCAGATCCTATTGAATTTTCCAATACTGGGAAAACTTCACCGGATTTCGTTTCATATAGTGTGCCTTTAACGGAATCGGCAACAATGATAGATTCATTATATTTGAATCTATTTTTTGTATTATATGCCATAGGACCCGAACCATCAATATCTACAGTATTGTCAGGGTCTTTCTTACCACCAAGCGTATAATAGAACATTTTGTGTGTAAATCGCAATTGAATTGCGCCATCATATAGAACGCTTGTTGCACGGTAGTCGTCCATTCTTCCATACGTATATATTGATCGAATACGGTCCCCGGTTGCATAATTCACCAAAAATACTCCTTCATAATCGGCAACAATTAGCTCGTCCGTTATACCATCTTTATCAAACACAAATGATATGCTATAAGGGTGTGCAAATGGTATTGTCCGTAAAATGGCGCCCGTAAAAGGGTTAATCGCGCAAACACGCCGATGTGCAGAGTCGGCAATAACAAGATTTCCAACGCGATCCACTGCTATATCTCTTGGCGCATCGAATAAATTAATTACAGGCATATAATTTGTTTGAACCATATTTGCGAGAAGTTTTCGTTGTGCATGTCCTGTGCTATGTATTAATTTTTTAAAATACGGCGATTCCGAATTCGTAAGATTACGTAATACGTGTTGTGCCAGGCCTCTGGATAATAACCGTTTTCTTGATGACGTAAATGGTCCGGTTTCTCTTTTGAGTATGTTCGCACGAATCATATTAAATTGTCTTATTTGTGCTGGCGTAAAATTTAACGCGGGCTGTTTTCTTGGTCTTGCGGAGAGGATACCGGCGCTACCATCCTCACGAATCAATTCTTCGTCGTCATAATCAGTTGGCGGTGACGACAACGACAGCGGCAACGACAACGACCGACTCTTTTTTGGAGATGTAGATGTATCCGTATCCTTGCTTCCACCGCTATTGTAAGCCCTGCGCGTTTTTCTATTATTATATCGATGATGTTGCCGCCTACCGGAACCTTTTTTAGAGTTTATCATTTGTTATTCGGTAATGTATGTATTCAAAACTACTAAATTAACAAATTAACTATTACACTATTTTACACTTTACACTAATAATCTAATAATAGTATATATATATATATATCAATAGTATATATTTTATTTTATTAGTATACTATAAACCATGTTTGACTATGTATCATTTCCGATTTTTTTAATCAGTCTCGCGATAGGATTATTCTATGTTTACGTTGTGGTTCCCGCACCCCACGTGATTGTGGTTTATCCCACCCCCGACAATTCCAGCGAGTTCCAATTCAAGGATTCTGCAAACAATTGTTTTGAATACGAGGCAAAGGAAATCAAATGCCCGTCGGATAAAAAATTAATTAAAGATATCCCAATTCAGCGCAATCATCCCGCCGACCCACCGGCGCCGTAAGAAGAAACCTACGTGATATGATTTTCCATTTGAATTATCCATAACCATTTAGAAATAAAAGGATCATGATTCATTAATTAATTATTCAAAATAGCAAATATAGCAAAATATCAAATGAAGTTACTCAGTATTGACGTGGGTATAAAAAATCTTGCATTTTGTTTGCTTCGCGTTCCAGATACAGATACAACAGATAGAAACCAGCCCAAGCTCAAGCCCAACTCCAGTCAATTCGAGATATTGCTATGGGATGTTGTAGGAATATCTCAAAGCGAACAGCAAGAAGCGGCTTCGTTGCAACGCTCTGAATCTCACCCATTGTGCTGCCATCATGCCAAATCACAATGTAAATCGAAGGCCTCATATTTTTATTACTCGCAATCCGATGGCGATTTTGAACCCATATTTACATGCAAACGACACGCACAGGCATCATCTTCATCATCATCATCTACTGCTGGCACAAAACAAGTTATTAGCATGACACTGCCTCAAATCTCGAAATTATTAAAAACTGGGTCGAATGATCGCCTATTTGAATTCTGTGAATCGGTTCACTCTCATATTCATTCTCATAATCCCGGTGAAGGTGATACAAAACCCAAACGGCTCGCCAAAACCGAGCTCATAGACCGTGCAAAACATGCATTAGCGACGCGATGTCTTTTCAGTTATAATCATTCGCATGCAAATCTCGTTTCGGACACAACGGAATTGGTCACTACCGGGTCAATAAGCAAGAAACTTCAGGCAACAAACCCAAATCCGGAAGGGGGTGATTCGTCATCATCTGCTGCAGACACAGTTTCTCTCATTTCTGTTGGTTCTAATCTTATGCAAAAATTTGACAACTTGTTTTATTCTGAAAACTCGGACGGGCAATGCTGCTATATTCCGGACCGGGTTGTAATCGAAAACCAAATCAGCCCGATAGCTACCCGAATGAAAACGGTGCAGGGCATGGTTACGCAATACTTTTTAATGCGCGGTGTTTCAAAGACGCGCATATCGTATATATCGGCAACAAATAAACTGAAAGCTTGGTCGACTATTAACGCGGATGCCGAAATCGACACGTATGACGACCGAAAAAAAACAGGCATTGCATGCGTTCGAACAATGTTAGGATTAGGTGGTTCGGTAACTGGTGGAATGATGTCCGATGCAGATATTCAACATTGGAGAACCGCATTTGAATCTCATAAAAAAAAAGACGACATGGCGGATTCTTTGCTGCAGGGATTGTCGTGTTTATAATTGTATAATTGTATCATGAATGTGTATGTATTTATATTTATTGGTAATCCAACAAATATAAATGGTATTGGTCTACTGGTCTACTACTACTACTACTACTAGTACTACTACTACATTACTACATTACTCTCGCTCGCCCACCGCGCTACTCCGCTTTAAATGACGAAGGTAATTCGCAGATTACTGTATTATAGTAGATCTCAATCTCCTTCATTTGGCGAATGTCGCGTCGTGTCACAAAGCTGATACCCGTTCCCTTGCGCCCCCAACGACCGGACCGCCCGATTCGGTGCAAATACGTGTGCACGTTTTTAGGGAGGTCGAAATTGATGACTGTGCTCACTTGCTGAATATCGATTCCGCGCGCGGTAACATCGGATGAAATGAGAACGCGGTATTTACCGCCCTTGAAATTAACATACGCATCGTCGCGCGCATCTTTATCCATCCCGCTGTGAATGCAGCAGGCCGGGTATCCCTTGAGAACCATGGCTTCCGTCAAATCCGATACGCGTTTTACGCTGTTGCAATAAATAATGCACTGCGACATGGAGATAGTTTTGAAAAGATCCTGCAGCGTAGCGAACTTACCGTCGTCGTCTTCCAATGCAATGTGGTACTGGCAAATACCTTCCAGAGTGAGCTGTTCGGCCTGAACCAGAATCTTCACGGGGTTGCGCATAAATTTCTCTGACAATACGTGGAGTTCCTGCGGCATTGTAGCGCTGAACAGACACACCTGCACATTGTTGCTGAGGTGTTGAAAAATATTATAGATTTGGTCTTTGAATCCGGATGAGAGCATTTCATCTGCTTCATCCAGCACAAGCAGTTTAATGTTGCGAGCATTTATGTTGCGCCTGCGAATCATGTCGAATACGCGGCCCGGGCACCCGACCACAATTTGTGGCATTTCCGTTTTAAGCATTTTTGCGTCGTCGTCGGTAGATGTTCCGCCGACCAGAAGCTGAACTTTTAATCCGGCCATTTGTATTCCCAAATTCGTAATTACATCGCGAATCTGTTTTGCCAGTTCACGCGTGGGCGCCATGACAAGCGCTTGCACATCGGTCTTTTTAGGGTCGAGGTCGATGGCTTGAAGTGTGGCGACTCCAAATGCACCGGTCTTTCCGGTTCCGGACTGCGCCTGCGCGATAACATCATGTCCGCGCATAATCGGCAGAATGGCTCTCTGCTGAATGTGGCTCGGTTTCTCAAAATTATAGGCATATATGCCTCGAAGAAGCTGTGGGTTCAAATCGTCCACATCTTCCCAGGTGGTAAACTCGTTTGTTTCGGTAGCGGCACTTATTGCAGTGTTATTCGCGGCGGCCGCGTTATCAGGGCATTGCGGATCCGTCATGATTAATGATTAATAATGACAAAAACGGTAGAAAGAGGGTTGGTGGTGTAAGATACGTTACTCGTGTTATAAATAGATAACGTTGTTTGTTTAAATTGTTTAAATAGTTTATAAATTATAAATCGAGAGAATACGTATGATGATTGGTTGGTTATGATGGTTGGTTGGTTATGACGGTTGGTTGTTTATCGCGTTAGTTAGTTAGTTATGTTAACGGGCATACATGAGACCGCAGTTTCCGGACGCGAATGTCAACACATTGTATCGCTCTTCCATGACCGTCATGTCAAACGTGTAGTTGTAAATGCGCCAGTTTGTTTTATTAACACCGATGGGCAGCCCGGTAGTCGGATCGCAGATGGTGTGGAATGACGCGTTTGGGTCCAGCGTGGGGTAAATCGTGGATATTTCGAGTTCAATTTGAGTGAACTTGCTCATGTTGATTGCCCCGGATGGCTGCAAATCCTGTATGTCCGTGCTTAGACAGAAATTGTAGCAGTATAACCCAGGAGGCGGATTCCCGTTGGTCCTAACATACTTTTCAACATAGTTGTATATGCCCGCATCCAATATATTCTCTCTATATTTTCCATTCAAAATAATGCCCATCGTATTTAAAATATCCCGTTGATTCTCGCCTTCAAACATGCCGGTAATGTGCAACCCGGATCGCCGATTGGTGGATGCACTGGGCTCTGGACGACCGGCTTCGTCCACGCATGGATTTCGTCCCGGCCCCAGGATGTAATTGGTTCTGGAATTGGTTACCGTGCCATTCTCCAATACCACTTTTGGTTTCCATCCATCGGATGCGTGCTGCGCGTCAAACGTTTCGGGTCCCGGAATAATGTCATACGGCAGATACTCGTATGGCCAATTGGTATAATTGCTCCACTCATTTCGAAGCGAAACGTCGCTGCGCCGAAAGAAGAACATCCAGTTTGCAACCATCCCCAGCGAATTTTCCAGCTTAACGCGCGTATTTCCGGTAACGCCCTTATAATCCCACTCGTATACCGCCTTTATCAAATACTTCTGCTCATTCGCGGCAAATGCGGCAGTTTCTTCCGCGGATAGAAATCCGTATGTTGAAATCAGGTGAACGTCCGCATTCCAGTCGGTGCGTTTATCGCCAAACGATTCGGTGGAGAGCTCAACGTCCGGCGGGGTCTGCAGAAACCGGTAAAACTGGTGTTCGGGCAGAATATAGTTGGATTGAACGTATGGCCACCCGTTCGCGCCGTCAGTAACGTCTCGAATGGTGTAGAGTTCGCGCACCGGGCGAATTGTGACGTCGATTTGCAGCGTGTTGTATTGCAGGCACACCAGCGGAAATGCCATTTGGCTGCTGAGTGTGAACCATGCGTTGATTGGAATATATAGCTTGCGCCCGCGAATGGACGGTTCGGCGCCGCGCTGGTCAGGGGTGTAGTATGCGTTCGGATACTGATTCACGCGCGCACCGCAGCAGCCGGGATTGTTCAGTTCCGGCACGTTACCTGTCATTTCGTCATAAAGTTGGTGCTTTGCGGTGGGGTAGTCGCGCTGGATCATGGAGAGAAGGTATGCGCCTGAAAACTTTTGCAGGATTTGTCCGCCGACGGAAATGGTTACATCCTTTATCATTTGCGTTCCTAAATCCTTGATCCATTTGAACTCGTACGGCGCCCACTTATCCTTTTCAGATTCGGGTGGCATAACCGGGCTCCAAATGGTGGGCAGCGTGACGCATATGTAGGTATCCATGAGAAGTTCCGCGTAACGTGGTACGTAAAACGTGAATTTAGACTCTTCGGTCATTCGAAGCTTGCGCTGACCATCGAAATCGATTCGGAATTTTTGAAGACCGAAATTTGTATATTTTTTAAATGTGGTTTTGAAAAACGATTTTTTAGGGTTTCCGTTTAATATCGTGTTTTGGTTTCCGTATGCGATGAGGTTTAGTAGTCCGCCTGGCATGTTTAATGTAATGTAATGATGTATATGTTGGTATATTGGCGGTGATGGTTTGTTCTACGAATACGAATGAATACTTGAATACTCTACCGAATACTATGAATTACTATGAATTACTATGAATACTATTATATGTATATATAAATTATATTTATATAATAGTCATAACAAAGAATAAACATAAACCGCGGTTCAAAAGATAAAAATAAATAAAATAAAATATTAAAACATAATAGTATTACACATAATTTGTATATTTTGTTACAGAATCAAATCTATACGAAGAAGATAATAATAATAATATGGCATCAGCACCAACACCAAAATTATCAGCAGCAGCAGCGGCTGCAGTAGTTGGCGCAGCGGCATCGTCTGCAACGGCAGCAGCGTCATCCATTTCGGCTGGTGCAAGTGTAGCTGCAACGGTCGGTGCAATGTCGCCGACAACTGCGCATTTTGCAGGCGGAATCATGTTTCTGTTTTTATTTATATGCATTATAGCGATTGTCGTATTTAAGACAAACTTGAAGGCGTCAAACGATGATTATATGATGGCGCTTTACCCGGATATGGGGCGGGTGCAGTCTATTAATGACTTTGACGAAACATACTCCTATCTTTTGAGAGATTACTATGTTAAAACCGCGTTTAATTGTTGCTCGTCGGGCGATTACAGCGGGGACTACGTATCCACCACCGCGCTTAAGCAAGTCATACGGCAGGGCGCGCGGTGCCTGGACTTTGAGATTTATTCTTTGAGTGGCGTCCCCGTTATATCGTCATCATCGCAATCGGAATACACAATGAAAGAAACCTACAACTACGTTACACTGTCCGACGCTTTCGACATAATTTCGTCTGACGCATTTTCGGGCCAACCCAAGGTTCCGAATCCGTCCGATCCACTCTTTTTGTGCTTACGCATAAAGAGTAACAACATTCTGGTATTCAACGAAATTTCGAGATTGATTGAGACAAAACTGGCAGCGAGGCTGCTGGATTCAAGGTACGGCTATTGCTTTCACGGTGACAATTTGGGTAAGATTAAGCTGAGCTCGTTTATGAACAAGATTATCATTATCATAGACGAAACGCCGGGAACTGAATCGGTGCCGAACGAAGTGTACCGAAAAACGTCACTGTATGAGTACGCAAATATCGCGATCCGCGGCCCAACGTCCAAAAAAACGTTCGCGCAGGTGCAAGCGCCGACGCCGTCTCTGGAAGCCATGGTGGAAAACAATAAAAAAAATTTAATGTATGTGGTTCCAGAACGGTCGTCAAAACCTGAAAACATCTACGCGCCAACTGCCGCAATTGCATCAGGTTGCCAATTTATCGGCATGTCGTTTCAAAGCGACGATGCCCCCATCAAAGCGTATAACAAAATGTTCGACGAAATTGGTAGCGCGTTTAAACTGAAAACACCCGAACTCAGATACATCCCTCTAACGCTCGACGCGCCAACACCGGCCGACCCAACGAGAAGCCTCTCGTCCAATATGACTGCCAGAACTCCCTTTGGTAGCCAATCCGCATGAACCAACCAACCAACCAATCAACCAACCAACCAACCAACCAACCAACAATCAAATTACTTCAAAAGTTAGATTGTTAAAAAAAATATAATTTACATATATAAGGTATATTTTTTAGCATAGATAGATAGAACATATATAGCATTCAACAATGACGGCAGCCGCGAAACTAAAAAAAATAGAAGATAAGGAACTTGAAATCGTCAAGGCTGCAATTGAAGACATAGAACAACGGAAGGGCCACAAACTGGTGCAGGCTCCCGAAGTTCAAGCCATTATAAATACGGTAGAAAAGTTCATTATTTCAAAAAAACTTGTATGTTATGGCGGGACCGCAATCAACAATATAATGCCGGAACAATATCGGTTCTATAATACAGATATCGAACTTCCAGATTACGATTTCTACTCACCCACCGCAATTGACGATGCACGAGAATTGGCAGACATCTTTTTCAAAATGGGATACAATGAAGTGGAAGCCAAGGCTGGCGCGCACCCCGGAACATTTAAAGTGTTTGTGAATTTCATGGCAATTGCAGATATAACGAATATGGAACGAACGCTGTTTAAAACGCTGCAGTCGCGCTCGTTTATCAAGGGCGGAATTCACTATGCACCTACCGATTTTTTGAGAATGGCGATGTATTTGGAACTTTCGCGACCCGAAGGCGATGTTTCGAGGTGGGAAAAAGTTTTAAAGAGACTTACGCTGCTGAACAAGGCATATCCTCTGAAATTGCGCAAATGCAACAACATTGAATTGCAGCGCCCGTTTGGACTGGCTGGCGATAGTAGTAGTAAAAACAGTAAAAACAGTAAAACCAAAGCTGGCAAGAAGGCTGCGCGCGACTCCAGAACCGTTCAAAATAATGTGTATGATATAACCCAGCGCGTGCTCTTGAACAGCGATGTAGTGTTTATCGGTGGATTCGCGGATATTCTTTATACAAAGTACTTACCCAAGAAGGATCAGCACAAACTTGCGCGCAACCCTGAATTTGATGTCTTGTCCAATTCGCCAAAAGACCTTGCCGACCTGATAAAAATGACACTCAGCACCAATGGAATCGAAGGCGTTCACGTTGAAAAGATGCCCGGAATTGGAGAAATTGTGTCCGATCATTACAAGGTATCTGTTGGCGACAACATAATTGTGCTGGTTTATAAACCCACCGCGTGCCACAGTTATAATACAGTGAAGCTGAACGGTCAGCCAATAAAAGTTGCAAGCGTGGATACCATGCTCATGCTTTACCTGGCATTTTCGTATGCCGACCGCGATTATTACAACCGGGACCGAATCATGTGCTTGGCGAGTTTGCTGTTTTACATACAGAACGAGAACCGAACCGTCCAAACCGGACTGTTGAAACGGTTTGGGCGATCCTGTTTTGGAACACAAGAAACGCTGGAATCACTGCGCAAAGAAAAGGCGGTAAAATTTGATGAGCTCAAGGACGATAAAAAAAGCGACGAATATCAGAAACTGTTTTTGCGATACATACCGCTCATGCTACGAAGTAGTAAAACACGCGCTGTTCGAAAATATAAGAAGTCGAATCGGCATAGCACGCATAAAAAAAGAAGCCGAAGCAGCAGTAGCCGTAGCAGTAGCCGTAGCCGTAAAAGCGGCATCAACAATCGCAGTCGCAAAAGTAGAAGTGAGCTTGCGGAATCTGTCCACACATGAATCACATGAACCGATTATAACCATAATAACTTAACTAATTAAATAAAACTGGTAGTCGCGATAATTTTTGTGATTATATAGTATGCGATTGCATACGCAATGCTGGTAGCAACAAGGCCTACAAGGTTCATGTTACCGTCCTTGTTAAAAAGCGATGGAAGAAATTGCATAACTCCCACACGGAGGGCTGGCATTTGAAAAATGAAGTACAATACGCCAATCAGAATCGGCATTTGAAATTCAGTATAAAGTGTTTCCAGAGTATCTGCGCGATTCTGGTTTCGCCGATTATTGCGTTGCACGTCGTCCGTAGTCTCGTATCGCTTGATATAGTCCTCTGCCTCACCTGCAGACCCACTGTTTCCACCGACGTTATCGGGGTGACGAGGCACGTAATTTGGTTTAACCTGTTCGTCGTGCTGCATTGCCAAACTATCTCTTGGAATGTCCCTGGCGGGCAGCGCCGTCATCCCCGCCCCGCTTGCACGCTGCACGCCGCTAACAAGCTCTTGCAGTGTGCGCTGGTCCATACTTTGTTGCTGTTGCTGTTGCTGTTGCTGTTGCTGTTGCTGTTGCTGAGGCCCAGCGGACATGTTCATCATATTGGGATCATACTGCTGTATAACAATATTATTTCCGACCGGTTGCCCCAGTGATGATGCCGATGAATTGCTATGAACCGGAAGTTCATCTAATCGTGTGGTGTCCATATTATGTGATGGATTTGAATGGTTGTATATGGGGGAAGTATTGATGGGGTGTGCTTGTTTATATATATAGTTGCTAGAAACAAGTATGTATATAAAATACGCATTTGATTTGTTGAGTGAGTTGAGTTATTTATTTCACGAATCAAGTCATTTCAATTGTGTGTTTACGAG